>Ga0123355_10004866_pt1 | contig 19550 bp, 13 predicted proteins | sample TergutEmb28metaG_3_FD_89872 | JGI IMG/M metagenome (GOLD analysis project Ga0123355, IMG submission 89872) | Embiratermes neotenicus P1 segment gut microbial communities from Petit-Saut dam, French Guiana - Emb289 P1 | ecosystem: Host-associated > Arthropoda: Insects > Digestive system > Gut ...
CTCCCTGATGATGGTCATGTAGTGACCGAAACATGTAGGAGTCATAGTGAATAATTTTAATCAAGGTTATATGTTTTTAAAGTATTCTATGTGAATAAATATTTTAAAAGACATAGAACAGTGTAAGTAGTTGGCTCATTTTATAATACTCATTTATTACCTGTCATTTATTGAATACTTACATAGTGGTTGCTACTGATAAGACTTGTGTCAATTGAGAATGTGCATAGGAAAATGTAGAAAATGCCAACTGAACTGCCTTACAGACCAACAGTATTCAACGTACTTTCATTTGATTGTTAGTGAAAATATGGTATAATAATTTAATGCATCCCACAGAAGATACATCTAAACACAGACAGTCTCACTGAGAAGTTAACAGTGGGCCTGCATTGATCATAAAAACATTGCTCATAACAAAACTAATGATTATTAATAATTCAACCCTTTCTTATTTGGCTTGTACAAGAAGATTTCATTCTAAATAACTGCTACCAAAATGCAACTTAATCCTTCAGGCTCCTCAACACTAAATTTGACTGTACAATTTAACCTGCAACAAACAGCCAATGATGTTATGACACACATACAACTAAAACATAACCACAAACACACTTTTCATAAACCTGCTTACCATTTTCCAGCACCTTCATTAACAAAATCCTAGCCATATTACAATTTATTAAAAGTAATAGGAATTTCTCATTAGGAATTCTTTAGCACTGTCATGATCACTTCATACAATACTAAAAATTTTGATATGGAGAAAATTAAACGGCAAAGAGGTGAAAGAATAGAAAGAATTATCCCTCTACAAAAATTAACATCCCTTTTTCATATATGTTTTACATCTGCTTTCTTAAAACATATCTACCACAATAACTACATTATTACCTCAGAAGGATGACCTTTACATAAACCATCACATACATGCAAAAATGTTGTTCTGTACAAGTCACTTGAACATCATTAAAATGTGTAATACAAATTAACAATTTTATTTAGTATATACAGTACGAACAGCTATAAATGACGTAAATATTTAAAGTTTATACACAGACAACTTACATATTTTACTCCTATGTATAGTCCCCACATAACCAAACTTTGTTAATACCTGTCAGCACAAATGGTAGAAAGCATGACTTCAAAAGTTACATGCAAAGATGGAAAACATTACAAACACAAAAATAAAAAATGATAATGTAAATTAACTACCTCATTTGGAACCTCGTGCCAGCGTCCAGTGTCGGTTTGTTCAACCTAAATACAGTGACAAAACAGCACACATCAGGAGCAAGCAGTTTGCAGGATCAGTGTAGGCTACTTATTAACATAACAAATCAGCAGGTTGGAAACCAAATAACAACACATAGGCTCTATGTTGTGTATAGGCCACAAACTTCTGTTAACTACTATTCCTTCTGAAATGCATTTTCTGTAGGCCTAAAATGTTAACAGTCACACTCCAAGCAACCACCATGCCCCAGTATCTCATGGGGACCTACAAAGCAGCAAAATTATTGTTTCACTTTGTCGACAGTACTGTGAACTTCTACTGTATGTGTATTAAGAGCCTGTAATGATGGACCTTCAAATGTGTGGAATTTTTTGGCACTTAAACTTTCTCTCATATATCTCTGCCATTTCTAAATATATGTATTTCAAATGATTTCACATATGTTGCATCAGATAATATAAATTTTAAGCTGCATTCATGTATGTGTGCAATACAGCTTAATATCCTAACTTGGTGACCAAACTGTCTGGCAGAAAGCAGGATGATTCACAATAACGTTTCTATGACAATATACACACACCTTTTGATATTTCATATTACGATACCAATTAAAATCCATACATTCATTATAATAGTCATGCTATACAGTTAAATATTCATAAAAAGTAACATGTGACAGAAAAAAATGTATATAAGTGGCAGAAATGTTACATTTCACAAATTATATTCTATTTTACAACAAGTCGGTTTTTGATGAAATTTATTTTCAATAAACGACCCATTTAGACAGCTTTGTTTGCTTGACTCTGGCCAATGTCACACATGTTTTAAATGTGATCAAAAGAAAACCTAAACATTCAGTTCCAAAGCTTTCTTAACTTAAAGAGACAATTTACAGAAAACACAAAACAAGGGCACAAAGCTGTATAAATCTGAACTAATTCAAAAACATGGTCGCAAGCATATGAAACTCATTAAAACATCAACAGTCAGGAGGTATTCAGGTCCACATTTGTGTTATTGTTTATTACTTCTGTATGCAATCAAGAACAAGAAAGATGTAACATTTGTTATGGAGTCCACTATAAAAATGTGTTACAAAATATTTTCCACCAAACTGTACTGCGTGATATGAGAACATGATCATCCAGGAACACCTGTACTTTTCTTGGAAATAAGTGTTCATTTGGTGAGATTTAACATTCACACAATAGTTACAATAATGACTGCGGTTTGGGAAGTGATACATTGTAGTCCAGTGAATTTGTACTGGTGTTTCAGACAATCCTGCTGCATCCACCACCAGGGTAGATGAATAATTCCATCATTAGGGTAGATGAAAAACCTTACTCGTATACCGTGATGATTACAGCTATAACCTCTGAAATGTTCGTACATTTCAATCAGACTGCACAGTCTCACATCCCAGAAGACATGTTGAGTTATTTGTTTAAAGTAAAATTTTGCTAAATAAATATTACATGACATTAGAATTCAAAATACCAGCAGTGATACTACAGTTAGTACACAGTTTGTAACAAATATACTGCTGTTAGAATTTCCACATAACAATTATTAAACACAACAAACACTGTTACAGAAAAAAAATTAAATCAGTTTGATTTGTACTGAAGTGTGTTCTACAACTCAGTCATCACAGATATTGTGAAATTATATCCATGATAGTTTACTTCTTTCAGAACTCTTTCAAGTAGCGGGAACCCCACATTTCAGAATCAGCACACATATGAATGCTAAAAAATATATTACAGTCACAGCTGTAGTACTGAGATAGGTAATCTTACACAATGCGCAATAAAGAAAATTAATGTAAAATGTCATTTTAATGAATGATACCAAAAGTAATTCCCTTTAAAAATAACAGCATTGGACATTTCAGAAGCAGACTCACATTGACTCTGTTTGGATAGCTGCTATTAGTTACGAATAACTTCAAATTACATTGGAACCCCCTTTAAAGATTCATCTGGGACATGAGCATTTTATATCTTCAAACAAGAATAATCCTAAATGTAGGTAAAGTCAAAATCAAACACAAAATTATGACTGTATTTACAGAAACATTACATTTACAGTAAATTAAACTTAATGATGCTTTCTTCAGTTCACTTTATATACATATTTACTTCATCAAACATGAAAGAAAAACTTTAGAAATGAACTCTTGCCATGTGGGAACAACAAAAGGATGGTTGTGAGTTGTTGCATTATGATTAGCAAAAAATATGGTCTTGAGATGCTTGATTGTTAAGTATGTACACACATATGTATGTATGTATGTACATATATATGTATGTGCATATGTAGGTATGTACATATGTATGTATATATGTAGGTACATATTATATATGTCATGTATGTATGTATGTATATATGTTGCAAAGACTGTAAAGTTTCTCCCATGATTTGTTATAAAGTTTTGTGCGTGAGCAATGGTTCTTCTGGGACAAACTTCCCAAAATATGGGTAGTGAAGCAATTTGGAATGATCATTGTGCTGTGATGGTGTAGTTGGTAGAGTGACATGCTACATGCCAGATGGCTCAGGGATCCAATCCTGGTGGGGCAAGATTTTCTGCACGCATTCAGAGTGGCCCTGGGGCCCACCTAGCCTCCTGTAGAGTGGGTACCAGTTATCTTTCCCAGGGTTAAAGTGGCCGGGGCATGGCATTGACCACCCACCCGCATCTAGCGTTGAGGTTAAAGAAAGAGTAGAGTTATACCTGTCCTCTGTTTCTGGGCCTTCATGGCCTTTTCTAGGATGAACTTTACCTTTATCTTTACCTTACTCCTGCCAAAGGCTTTTTGACCAATCAAACACACATACTCCCTTTTGAAAACCAAAGCTCCAAACACTGTGCAGGTACCAATTTGCACATCTTAAATGCGTTAAAAAACACTAAAACTTAGAAACCTCAAATCAAGAATAGTAAACTTTACCTTATAAGAGGCCATAAAGGTCACGGGGGGAAAAGAGGTACAGCTCTACTCTTTCTTTAACCTCAGTGCTAGATCAGGGTGGGTGGTCAATGCCATGTCCCAGCTGCTTTACCCTCAGGAAAAGACCTGGTAGCCATTGTAAAGGAGGCTAGTTAAGCCCCATGGCCAATCTGGACAGGTCCAGAAAATCTCGCCCACACCAGGATTCGATCCCTGGATCATCCATCCCATAGTGAGTCCCTACACCAACTACACTATACTGGCCCAATATATCAAGAGAAAAATATATGCTATTTATATGGGGTTTTGGCAGAGACCACAAAAAATATGAACCTAAAATTCAGGAAAATCTTAAACTGAGAAACCTTAAATTGAAGCTCTACTCTATCTGGTAAGATTCTTCTTCCACAAAAGATCTGTATAAAGAAACACTTATTCAGCACAACTTACCTTCACAAGCTGCCTGTGTTGTGGTTGCTATGTGAGATTCAGGCCAAGCAGGATTGCAAGAGGAAAACAACACACAATTAGTATGGTAGCACACTGAATAAACAAAAGCTAGTTAACTGAGTGTCCTCTACCCTTTCACTGCTGATGATTTAAAAACAAGCCTTAAACATCTGTTATAAGTATGTAAATTATTTAGACTACAGTTTGTTGTAAAACTCTGTGAACAACAACAAGCCTGTCCATGCAGAGGAAATTCTACTTCCATGACAATGAAAGGGTTAATATTTGAAATTTAATGGACATGAAAAAATTGGCATGCAATACTTTACTAACTACATTCATTATTTTTTACCACCAAATACATTATAATCTTCAACCAGGAATACTAGATCATATATGGCACAAAGCAAAAGATTTTTAAAAATTTATAGACCAGTAACATATTATTCACATTGGTACAAACATACAATCAATTTTCCTTGTTCTTGCTTTAATTAAGTTTGTTTTATAAATTAACATACTCATCCATATTGTAAAGCAATACAATGATAATCATCTGATAGGAAGCATCAATGACACATTTAAGAACTACCACAGCATGGGACTTGAGAAATGACAAAGGCTTAAAAAAAAACTTATGACAGGGACAGCTGACTTCTCGTTAACACAATTACAATTGTGGGTGGTAAGGCAGAATGACTACATGCAAATTTATTTTCATTGTATTTTCATGGTCACAGTTATTTCAAAGCTTAGAACACTGGATATGCGTAAGTTGCAAAAATAATGATAAATAATGTAATTTTCAGGTATCCAAGTGTCATTAATATGATTTATTTAAAATTTCATTTAAAACACATGTAGCAAACATAAAACAAAACACAGCAACATATTTCTGTGACACTTCATGTCTTGTGTTAACAGTCAGACAATGACTGTCATAAAAGCCAATTATTATCTTATACTTCACAAGTATAATTTTAACACAAGACATTATAGCTCTAAAATTACTGTAAAACTCCACAAATAAGAACAGTACCATATTTATGCAAATGCAAGGCGAATCTAGTCTAAGACAACCCCCACATAAAGCATGGCTACCAAGAGAAAATATACTTATCCAAATCTAAAATGAACCCCCAAAAATAAAATATCCCCTAATAAAAGATTTTTATTATTAATTTCATGCATTTAATACACAAAGCATATCTGATTCTATCTACCTTTACCAGGCAGTGTCACTGTCTCCATCTTCACAGTCAGTGCCTTCGTCTTACTCATACTCCCTTCTAATATTCCCATCCTCTTCACTGTCATTCCACAACATAGCATTAGTCTCATCCATTGCATTGGACATACAGTACTTCTTAAAACACTTCACAATCACCTCCTGTGAGATGCACAGCCATGTCGTTAAGATCCACATTGACTAAACAATGCATTTGTACTTCCTGCTTCACAATTACTTGAACCCATGAAATTTAACAATTTTCTCCACAGATGGTATCAGTTTTATTAAAAATTTTATATACATGTGGACTAGATTTTGGTGTTGTCTGTGGTCTGATCAATCTGAGTTCATGACTCCTTTTGTGGTTTTTAATTTGTGGATTGCAGCCACATGGTGCTGTTCAGAGTGATACTGTTTGGTGTGGTCTGGTTCAGCACTTCATATGGGAATTTCAAATGACCTCATATATTTACACACCAAATTTAAATAGAAAGCATCGTCTTGCATCCAAGTAAATATGGTATTATTTTTCAACCATAACATTATACAATTTGCATGCAGGTGTTCATATTAACCAGTCATCAGTAGGATGGCCAAAATCTTGAAATTCATAAGGATCTTGAATTAGATAGGCCATGCTATGTGTTAAATTAAATGCAGGATAAAAAAAACACAATGAAAAAATCAATCATAACAATTACACAGTACCAGAAAACAGAATTTGTCCATCTGAAGTAAATGCCTTTTATCTTTAAAGCAAAACTTTTTGCTGAAATCAAAACCATGCCACATTCCAGCCCTATTATGTGTGTGTTTGCAATTGTACTCACTCTTTGTACACTGTGTATAATAAGAGTACTTTTGCTTGTCTGGGTGGGGCCTGCTTTATTCCTGGCTTCCAACTCCTTTAAAGCTGAATCTGTCACTACATCGCCACCATTTGTTAATTGCTCTGAAAACACAATAATGTTGTCTGTAAATATTTCCATCTAGGCTTATGCATTTAATTCACCAACGTTAGATCAGAAATCAATCATTATGGGTGGAGAGGGAAGAGACAGAATCACTGTAACAAAAATAAATCACAGTAGGTTTCATCTGATGGAGGATATTCTTATTGAAACTTAAGACATAAGGGCCGCAAACTAAAAAAATTTGGTGTTAGCAAACACTATCTTTTACACAACTAGGGAAGTTGATACACATTCCATTCTATCCTATTCTAAATTAAACATCATATGCACAATATAATTAATGCTATCTAATTAAAAATAAATCAAAATGTGTGGCAAAAGGCTCAACAAATTGACTGAAAATAAAAATTACTGAGCCCTGAATCAAAAGTTCATCCTTGAACCACCACAAGAATGAAATTACCATCTTCTGGGAAGTGAACTAAAATGTTCCTCCCAAGCATCGGCCAATTTCTACCAGACTACGAAATGTCACACCCGAAAAGCTAGTAATCTCCATATACACTGCCATAATATCAAAGCTCAAATTAAAAACTCTGTGTTCAATAATTTCAAAGATCCCCGCTCTCACCTGCTCTGGTAAATGCTCATGTCTTTAACACTGAATTATAGATTCTATGTCAAATACAAACTCACCAGCAACCCCTGGTTTAGAAAACACAGTTTTTGTGGTTGTCACCACACCCCCTGATGGTGAAACTGTTCTCAGTGTTTCTTTAAGTTTGTAAGGTTTATCACCTAGATGTGGAATATCTGCTCCCTCTATAAACAAGAACTGAAAGAAAAAAGATAGCATTGTTAATACCACATTTACAATAACTGTCACATGCAACAATATATGTCACAGTCTTCACTACATACTGAGGAATAAAAAAGTGCAAGCACTTTAACAGCATCTGGCAGCTCTTATTTTACAAAATGTCCATTCTTACACATATGATCCAATTTAAATATTTTACTTACTTCACCTCTCTGTTTTTCCTTTTCATTTATTTTACAGTGCTGTCACTGACCATCCAACATTGGTGGTAAGACGACCAATAAATGATAAAGGAGAAAAAATTTGGATGGAAAGAGTCACGGCCAAGTCAAGGTATTATAACAGCATTTTTATGAGAAGACCAAGAAAAATCATTCAAGACAACCAGTGTCCTGGCCAGGATTCAAACTGGTGACCTCCTAAATATACATCTAGTGACAAGAATGTTGTCCTGTGTAAGAATAATTGTTTTTTATAATTATCAACTACTCATTATTTTCAGAATCCTTTATGTGTACAGTTAAGGAAACTGGTTTATGTGGGATTTCATCTAATGCATTTAAAAATACTTGTTATTACTAAAGCTACTGAAATTGTAATTACCAGTATATTACCATTCTTTCATGAAAAATAAGAAATATGCAACAAGCGACTTCAGAAGCCCAATATAATATTTCTGCCCACAAAACATGTGGTGAAGACAGTCCAGCTACTATTTAACCCTTTACATGGGAAACTAAGCTGTATCAAATTACCGATGCAAGTGTGGAACACTGGTGGAATGATACTGACAGATGAAAACTGAAGGATTCAAAGAAAAACATGTCCCATTATAACTTTGCCACATCAAATCCCATACGGACCAACCTCGAATCAAACACAGACTTCCACACAGTGACAGGCCAGTGACTAATGCCTGGCATGGGAGAGGCGAGAAAAGCATACAAAATTTCATTATCAAAACCAGAATGAAAAATGTCAGTTTTTGGGAGACCTGGGCACAGACAAGCGTACAAAGTTAAAAGAAACAGTCTGTAATGACATGGGTTTCATTCATCTGCCTCAAGATATAGATTGGTAACTGGATCTTGTGAATGGAGTAAGAAGACTTTTTTGCCATGGAGTAAGAAGTATCAGAACACTGATACAACACTACAGTATCCAGCATATGATATCTACTGCAGCTCTAGTGCAGGTCTGAAAACTTACAAATATTTTTCAACATACTTAATTTATGCATCATTTGTAATCAGCAGACATTCATTCATTATTAAATGCTGTCTGTAGTTGGTTCAGTATATCTATAATAATATCAAATAGCAGTTATGATTTTCCACGTATTTTGTACAAATCACCAATTATGTTTGAAAAAGTTGTGCTCTTAATGTGGTCCCAATGATGTCAGAGAAGACTTCTTGTGGACAACACAATTAAATTCACTCCTCTCTCTCTCTCTCTCTCTCTCTGGCCTGTATTCACATCATGGCCTCCCCTTTTTTACTTGGCATTTCCAGAAAATTAAAGTTTTATGACACAGGGTTGTCAGTCCTATGCCCAACTTCCAGCAATCCTGGAGGACCGATGAGTTGCTTCTTTGTCTGGTTTCTCACCACAAATCTGCCTGGCATGGGAGGGCCCTAACACTAGCTATGCTACCTCCAGTATAGCTTGGTAAATCATTAAAACACACAAGCCCCACCATCATTTGTCAAGGTCTTGCTGCCCTTTGGTGGAGACATAATTAAACTGGCATTTCTAAATCCAGAGGTAGAAAAGTTTGGCACTATCCTGCAGAAAAATAAAGCCTTATAACTTCAAGTTGTGTATCAACAATACGGAAGGGGGGGGGGAGGCCCACCTGTTCCGATACTTCATTGATTTGGTCAGTGTGTGTCCTGCCAAAGGAGGAAGGAAGGAGAGAAAGAAGGAAGGAAGGAAGAAGGGCAGAAACTAAATACCGCTTTAGTGTCTTCCACATGACAGTGTGCCCACATGCCCACACCAAAGACTGAAAATTACTTCCACATACTAAGAATTTTAATAAATTCTAATTCATGTCAATTATTTAACAAATATAACTCTTTCAAACATCAACATTTCTTCCGATGATGCAGCACACTTTAAAACATTACTAATTCATCGTATACAGTTTCAAATTCATGGTGTGTTAATAAATACATAAACAAGTCCTTTGCATAAGTAAAGGTTCATCATGATGTCATATTGCTTTTAACATATATTGTGACATCCAGTGCATAACTTAGCTGGATTTTGCAGTTTAACCACTTTTACCACATTCCACTGCTTATTGTGTAATGTCATAATAAAAGATGTACTACCTCCACAGTTAGTGTGCCTGACACTTCGTCTGCTTCATAAGGTCGGGACTGAAGGGAAATAACTTGTCTCTGGCTGGGGTTAATGAGTAATTCCTCTACTCCAACAATACCCAGACCCATGAACCTGTTGGCCTTGTTTGCACGGTCATATATCTCAAACAGAAGTTCTGCTGTATTCGGACTCAAATCACTGCAAAATAAAACAAATACATTACTCAGTTTTTGTCTTCCAGTTACCATTAAATGCATACACTTGTACAAGTGACACAATTTCACAGTTATGATGTTTCATATTTTTACCCTTGGTAATCATTATATCCTGTAGTTTAGAAAATATTTGATACATATTCTCCAAAATTTAAAAATACCGGATCCTCTTAAAGCAGTACTTACACTCCCTAAATCAGACTAATTTATTTCCATAATTAGGTGTATCACCACACTTCATTTCAATTACTGCTCCCTCTACCTAATGGCATTAGTGATACCTTGTAACTTACATTTCTATCCTCTTTCAATCATATAATTAAAAATTTCTATCATGTTAGTTTTAAATTTCTTTCATTTTTATTCCACCTGTAGTTCAGTTACTACTGGAAATTACATGCTATCATACAGCAAACGTCATAATGAAGACCATCTCTTAGTAGACAAGTTTGTCACACTTTCTATTAGCAAGATGGTGTTCAGCAAAGCTGCTCATATGGAATCATTTCCTTCATGGCCCTTGTCCATTATGAAGTGTTCACATAACAAAAAATGACCAAAAAGACAGTGTGTGAGGGACAGGACCTCTTGCCATCATAAAACTAAAAATGTAATCAAAAACCTACTAATTTGGACCTGATGGGAAATCACTCTGATCCTCTAGGCTGAGGTTCAGTGCCTTCATCTTCAGGGGACTCAAGATCCGAGAGGAATGTCAATTGTCCAAACTTAATACCCCAGATGATGATCATGATGATGATAACACACATTTCTTTAAAACACCAGAAACTGATTACCCAATGTCATATCCTAGATGTATGAAGTTTTCACACTATTGTTATAAATGTGATGTAATTTCTATGGTAAAACAAAAATTTTTAACATTAAAATAATTCACCCTTTCCATAAAGTAATGAGGTCTAATAATAAAGTATGAAGCCTAGCTTCCAGGCCTCACGCAGTGCTAACATTAAGGGGTAGCTTTATAATCATCGGCTTACAATTGACCGTCACTTGAAGCCAGTTTGCAGTTACTGATGGTTAACTGCTGGCTTTGTCAAGTTTCGGTAATTTGAATCTCAGGCAAATGTTTCCAGTAATAAGGATGTCTTGCAACAGAAGTTTTTCACCATTTGTTAACAAATATAAAGATTTTACATATGTGTATAGCACACAGGATTGAGAAATCTACAAATTGCAATCAGAGAGCATATTTTAAGTATTTGTACTCCTCAGTCCAGAAAAGGGTTTTCTGGAAAACCACTTCTCTGTCTGCATTCCACTAAATTCACTCATCTTAGACTCAATTTACCTATACATTCATTCAAGAGATCTTCTCTATATTAGGTACCTGTAAGTTATATGACTTGCACAGGTGCCAACTGCAACAAAATCAATAATTCCAACACTAATGTGTACAGTATTACCATTTACATGCAAAACAGTATTTTCTACAACAAGACTGTAAAAATATACAGAGAACACTTAATAAGCACTGTCAGGTCAAGACAATCCTTGGTACTAACATCCTTCACTGAACTGAATAGATTTTTAAACTATGTTGCTATCACAAATACTGTCTAATCTTAAATGGATAAGAAGCACTGTGATCGAGTCCTGGTGTCAGAAAGACATACTTTTGCCTTTGTATAAATGCTATGTTTAGTTTAAATATTTTTGTGGCTATCAATGATCAATGTCTACACAGTGTACTCAGTAACATGTTAACTGCACAGAAGATTAAGCCAATACCTCAATGGTATCTCCAGAATTACAGAATATTACCTCTCTGTCTCGTATTAGATATAACTGTAAGTAATATGCAAAGCGTAAATGTTAGCATGACATTCATAGCCCCATCTGCAAATATGCCTCTTAAGTGTGCATTGTATGCTTTCACAGTCATGTTTTACTTTTTCTGTGAGCTTAGGGTATATGGGCACAAGTTCCACCCTCTGCCCTCCACATACTCAGAGAAATCAAATTCTGTTCAAAGAAAGTTATTATTTGAAGGACTCACAAAAGAAAATGTTCATCCCATACAGGATTGTTGGTGTCTTTTTTAACGGAGGTTGAATTCTTTTGTGGAGGTTCATCCATTTCCACAACACAGAATGGTTCTGAACAACCTGCACAAAAAAACTATCTTAATGTGACAGAAAAGAAATTAATATTTTTCAAAGCATTTTAAAATTGAAAGTAAACACAGACACTCACCCGTATATATGGTACAACTACAGAAACAATTACCTTTTTTTGCACCAAGAGAAGTGGCTTTAATAACTTTCACCAAAAGCCTTTTTTCTGTTGAAGTCTTTGATGGAATGGATGAAAATTGTGAACCCATCTGCAAAAACACATAAAACAGTACTTTCTTCCTACACTGGTTATAAGGCATTGATGTGATACAGAATCATGATGAAATATGTAAGATTATATAAACATCTCATTAACATTAAGAAAATCAGTGTCAAGCTAAAGTGTACATCATGTAATAGCACCTAAAAAAAATGGTATTATCCTGAAGTTGTAACTGATCTGTGGAGAATGAAGGAAGAGGTGGAAAGTCATATCAAACATTATGACAGGAAGTCAAGACTAATGTTCAGATAGAAATATGAAACTGACATACTGAAAACATATATATATATATAAAACACAATTGAAACACAAAAGTAAACCATGTGGACTATTTCAAGCCCACAACCATTTGTTACGTTTCTTTTCCTGTGTTGGAACTAGATATCATTACAGTACCTTGTAGTGTCTAATAACAAATGATAAACACTCAGCTTTATTTATTTCAGTGCACTCTTTGACTTACTCTGGAATTCCAGTAAAAACTAAATATACTTACTTTCAAACCAATAGCTTGTCCTTTATTATTTATACATCACAAACATCATATACAGATTAATAAGACTTGTTTTGCCACACACTGTATGGAGTACATACCATACTATCATAATGGACTGGAAGTACGTAGGGTGGAGAGGCTCGTTGCCTTATAAGCCGTGGACACGTGGCATACTGGTTGAAGTTGAGGTGCACCTCAGTGTTCCTGAGGGCTAAGATCACAATTTCTGATATCACATCCTGAAGCTGCTGTTCATCCAAGTTATTCTTTATGCTCCCAACTGGGGCAAGTGCAACTTTAATCTGAAACATGTACATATCCTTCTATCCTGAAACTCCAAACATGGACAACATTTCATACTACCTTCCCATCTACACACAGGAAGAATTTCTTCAGCAAATGAATCTGTTCTGACAAGCATACAGCAAGAGAATAATACAGTGAAGTTACATTAGTTATTAATAGCCCTTGTCACTGACATGGTGCATGTTCAAAAATTCTGAATGATAAAACTTAGCAAGTGTTAATGTTATTAGTACCCATACTGAAAATAAAAATGGAAAGTAGTTTTATCAATCATACCAATAATACTCTCCACTCCAATAACACAATACACATGTTATGAAGACACACAAGTATCACACACCACACCTTGTTACCTACACATAAATATGATAATCAGTATCACATGTTTCAAATCTGGAAGGAGGTTGGGAGGAGTACAGGAAAGTTGCACTATTCAGCACTAGATTTTAGATTATGAGAAAGATGGTAGAGGGAAATTACACATCATCAGCCACCATCCTTCAGAAATACTTCACTGACAAGTGTAACCACTGAGGGATCCCTCATTACTCTTTAACTAATTTTGTAACTAAATTCACATGTCTTAAACCAGTAAATATCACATTTAAAGTAACAAAGATCGATGCATTGTGTCAGGTGTCAACAAAATAGTACTCTGTATGATCCATTAACACCATGATCAGTACATGCGACTGAAGTTGTTCATGCGACTTATGTATTGTGCCATGTGCTTTTAATTACTGTGTTTGACCACTCTGATTTCTGTCTTACTGAAAAGGGTGAAGGGTGTACCAATGTTTCAGGTGATCCAGCTACCTACATCTTCCATCTTTATAATTAAGGCATCAGGTTTCTCCACACCCTTGGTAATAACATACAAAAGTATGCAGTGTCACAACCCACAAAATGTAATTATAAAGAATATCATCATGGTGAAAACTTCTGCAATTATGTTACTATAAGAAAATAATGCTAGATACAGGAATTAACATAAAAATGTTTATGAAGTACCACTTTTGTCATAATTGACACAATAATCTATAGAGTTCTCTACAACAATAGCCAGTAAAGTCACTTACCATACATACTTGAGGAATATATTTCTTGTCACTATTAACTTGACTGTTTAACAGTTAAGTTGCTTTTTTAAGTACCAAACTACTCCACCACACACAGTACTCACTTATTCTAAGAAAAGCATTTTACATGCATTCCTGTTTTAATGCTGGCATCTGTAAAATACATTTGCTCCGTTCACAAAATATTTAAATATACAAAAATCTCACAAGGACCCTCAACTAGCTATGGAGACAAGCGATTTCTATCAAACCTCTTCTCAACCTGCCAATGTCCCATACCTAGACCACAAGTGAGGAACTTGTCTTATTGATGGGAAATGTGACTCACATCCGGCCAGCCATCGCATTTCACGTTTGCTAGGAGTTTTTCCGTAATGCAGACGATGTTGAGCCTGGCACGGAACCTATTCACATTCACTCTGAAGTGAGACACTTCAATTTTCTCGCCTCTCTGACGAAAAGCCTTCAGCTGCATGGCAGGTGTTGCTTCGCAGTCGCATGTTATCGTCTACAAAAACAGGAAGTATTGCATCAAGCACAATGTGGAAAGCATAACACAATGCCTCCATTAAAATTAAACATAATTATATAAATAAGAAACTCATTCCCGATGCAATATAAATGTGACAAATTACAGACACTGAGTTTGTGAAGGAAGTAAGAAAAGTCATCTGTCTGAGACTCAAAAAGCTTGTTTCTTCTGACCATCACAGGTACATTGGTGAGGAGGAGGAGGAAGCTTATGTCAACAGAGTATATGGGTGGCAAATTTCAATACCACACTTCCCCATGGCATAGAAATATTTAACACCACCTGAACTAGAATGAAATCTTGCGTACAACTGTGAACATTTATATACCACAGACTGAATGTCCACAATTATAAAATGACAGCATTTTGGCAGTCAACAGGATTTGGTTAATACAAAAAAACATGAGAACATATGGCAACAATCAACTTGCAAATAAACACACTGAAAGTTACTTTTCTCATAAATTTTTTTCACTGTTCAATCTACAGCATCTCAATGGGTAGACAAAAGCTTTGCATTCTCATATGGTTAACTACTTCAATGGCTGTAAAACATTACCAGAAGCAAAAAGAGATATGTTTGCTTTGTGGACAAGTCACATGCTCATATGATACCTACATGACTGTCATGTGACAATTCTGAATGGATGAAACAAAAGGGTGCCTTGTCCATTTGTAACTACTGAACAACCAACAGAGTGGCATCTTCATTGGCAGGTCTCAGAGAATCAAAAATCTCACACATTCAGATTCAACAGAAAGTTTCCAAGAAACATGACAGTTCCTCATTAACCCGAAAAAATTTAGCAGTAGACACTTGTTTAGACAACTCATAACAAGAAAGAGCAGCTGTTTGCCAAACACACGGAACACTGCAGGTGGATGACTTGACTGCCCTTGATAATGCACCGTGCAATATAGTAGCCCAGTAATCTGGAGAGATTCCAATACAGTGCTACAGAAGTTGGCAATGGATGGTGGGTGGTAACATAGGTTTAAAATACTAACCAAGAGACCTGCAGCTAAGAACAACATGGGCTGTAACCCTGTTTCTCCGATAATGTCAGGGTGTATTTGTACAGTTAATTGCCATTCTCAGTCAGCTAAGCAAACACCCCTACATAAATCTCACACAGTATATCATTTTAAGGTATTATTAATCCTCAGCCCAGTTTCTATACCACATGTTATTCTGTCATTCCATAAACTAAAGGGGCATGGCAAAACGAATGTACAGTACCATGCAGTCAGTAACCTACTGGACAAGTGTGGTCTGGGTGTAACACACAGATTGATCAGTTGACTGTGGGGCACAGAGTGTATTGCTTCCCTTCTTTAAAAGCTTTCATACTGTTCATAATTTTTGTAAGACTGCCAAGTTTCAGATTTCATACTGTTTAAAACTCTTGTCTTTAATTCATTTCTAATTTACTAAAACGATCATCACACTACAAAATTTACAAAATTGTCACTATTAAACACAAATTTCAATCATAAATGTCACTGTGAAGGCATTATACTACTACACACAATTAGGTGAACTACTGTGACCTTAAATCAAGCAAAATCACTGACTTTTTGGTAGCTCATTAAATTCTTGCATGGTTTTGTGTTCCATTATTCATCATGATAATGTCATGGGGGCAGTTCGTCCATTAATTATGTATGTACTTCCACTCAGCTGCCTAGCCAGTTTGTTCACAGGAGTGCTGGAGGTGCTAATCTTTGCTTAGGAACAAGGGTTTTGGACTGGTCGACACAAGCCAGTTAGTGCTGCATGAGAACTGCAGTACAAGGCAGGAAGGGGGAACCCTTGAGTACCACCATGCTCACTATGCATGGCACTTCTCTCCATGGTCTTATTGCAAGCAAGTATAAGGCCATGCATACCACTGGCCGATGTTAGAAACGCGAATAAATGGGCGTCACACACAGTATTCTTTTCCAACCGATGTCGTAAACAAATCAATCTCTATTTTTTCTTTAGTTCATTCTCCCCTGTCCATTTATCTCTTGTTTGAGAACACACCTGCAATTTTAGTCCATACGTAAGTTAATGCTTGCATAAGGATTTCTTTCCTGGTAGAAACTGTTTCCATTTCAATGTTCGCCGGTTAGTAAACTGTTCTAAGAATTAGCAACAGGTACACAATTCTCTATTTGCTGCTGTGAAATAGAAAGACATTACTGTCGATAACTATCTGTACAAACCACTTTAAATTCCGTCAATAATTTCCAGTCTGTCTCTCCCCTACTTTTTTCTAGAGGGGAAGGGCTACAGCAAAATGTAAAAAGCACTACTGTGCTTATATATATATAGTTCATTTACAAAGAAAAAGTCGAAAACACTGCTAATATTGCTCTTAAATGTATGGAAAACCCATCGCTTGCGGAAAACCCAAATGGCGCCGTTGCTAGGATACGGGGAAAAACCTAGTGGGAGAAACTCGTTGTTCAAGGGAAAACCAGCCTACTGTAGTTGTTAGAATATGTGAAGGGGAATCGGAGAAAACGAACCCCCCAAACTAGCGCCATTACTAACATACGGCGTAAGTCCACTCGGGGAAAACTTAAATTACAGCCGTTGTTAAGATACCCGGAAAACCACCTATGGGTAACCCACCTCTAATGGAACATTGAAACTACAGCTGTTGCTAGGATATGGGGAAACCCAACACTCGACAGTAGGAACTTTGGTAGGATACAAGAAGAAAAAAAAACGCGAATTTGTTCCTCAAAATGGACTGCAGACGTTTTTGCACGGTCACGTTAGTAATTAGATCTTTTTGTGCACACCTTCACTGGACTCATGACACGCAAGGAACAGATCACAAAAACAAAGGATGCGTAACCCTCGCTGACTGGACGCTGAATCGTGATTCTTACCATCAGCTGCACAAAATGTAACACGTTTCAGTTTCACAATATTTTCAGAAACCACATCATCATTTCTTAAGATGGCTAAGAATTTCGAATGGAGCAAATATCAAGTAGCATACATATATACTGCTAGGTGCAGCAGTCACTTTCAAACGTTCAACAAGCCAAATGTCATCCTTCTTGATGTCACAAACTGTAAATGGCTGCACGACAATACGTGCAGTCCCGGGATAGTGCATCATACGCACATTTCTTCGGTATGTAAACCATATGCGCAAAGCGACCAACAGACGGTTGTTTCTACTTTTGTCAGTATCTCTTCAAGTTGATGCATTCGGGACGCGCGTATTACATAAACATGCAGCAATACATCGTTTTTATCACAACATTTGTAACTTTTATTTTTGAACATGGAACTTGAGACATAAACAAAACATGGAACCCCCTTCACAGGGCTACGTACACTGTAACCCTACTGAAACCGCTTTGATACTAAACTGGATATTTTTGTAGCCCTAGTTTTGCCCACTTTGACAACTTCAAATCCATCCCCATTTAAAAATAAATGGAAGGTATAAACGAGTAGCAATAATAAATTAACAGTCGATGCAAGATTAGACTTAATTACGACAGCCCAGTCTGTCAAGTTGTTGATCCCGTTCAGACTCGACGCCCAACAGCAGCGGTGACACGCAATTAACTTACGTACAAACAGGTCAGTTCCGTAATCCAACGGAGGTAAAGTACAGTGGTACAAGTTCCTCAGAAAGTGACCGTTTGAACAAAAGTTACAAAAGAATCGCTACAGAGGTTGCTGTCTATTGGGTTATGGCGTCGCATATTCTGGCAATTATCACAAACAATCCGGCCTCTCCATCCTCTCACCTGAACCCTGAACATGGAAGCAGCTCTTTCCTCCGAAATGATGAGTCACCAATCAGACTACACGATATAAAAATCGTAATTTCCATTTTGTACCATGCCGAAACCCTCTAACTCGTGTTATCGGATCATTCGTTCTAAGTGATTAAGCCCTGCAGTGCTCTCATTATAAACTGCTACCATTAGCACACGTTAACGTTTGCCTAACAAACAATCAACTAACTTCATGGAGCGTAGTCCACCTTGAGAAGCTAAAAGTCGCCCAATCTGTGAAGAAACTGCCCGTCCTTTATGGAACCTGGAGGTTCATTATTGTGTTGTGACAGCCCAACTCTTCCCTGAGCAACATATACCTATAACCGGTATATGGAGTTTATGTCCTTTATTAAGTGTTAAAATTGTACATTTGGTAGATAGGTCAGATTTGTTTAAAATCAGTAATTCAGTTTATGACGGAAGGGAAATTGTAAGGATATAGCAGCTTACAGGGACAGAGAGTTTTATGGCGGGTATAGTGAGCTTGCAGTTGATGTTTGTCAGTGTCAAACTTGATGGATTAGGAAATGTTTTGGAACAAATGACGTTCTAAACTTTGACAGCTTTTGGACATCTTAAATCTTGCTAGGAAGATTTACAATAGCAGGCACGCTTGCACATTAAGAGAAATCAGTAAGACGCGTGAAGGCGTTCACACGGGTGACGACAATGAAACAAGGTTACATAAATGGGAGCCAATGGAGTTAAAGTATTCAAAATTTTGACTTTTGAACCCATTAGGAAGCAGTGAAATTTAAGATTGTAGCCAATAGGGAATAGTAAGAATATTTAAGAGGGGGGGGGGGGGAACCAAAAG
>Ga0123355_10004867_pt1 | contig 19549 bp, 16 predicted proteins | sample TergutEmb28metaG_3_FD_89872 | JGI IMG/M metagenome (GOLD analysis project Ga0123355, IMG submission 89872) | Embiratermes neotenicus P1 segment gut microbial communities from Petit-Saut dam, French Guiana - Emb289 P1 | ecosystem: Host-associated > Arthropoda: Insects > Digestive system > Gut ...
CCCCCCCCTCCAGGTTCCCCTAACAGAGCTCCCATAGGGAGAGATGCTTCATAGCCAGAGCCTCCCGGCAGCAAATTCACAAGTTCCCGGGTCGACTGCCCCCCCCCCCTCCCCATTTCCCCCAATGGGGCCCCATCTCATCCATCTCTCAAAGTCCATGATAAATGAGCCCCCTTCCAGGTTCCCCAGCAGGGCCCCTATGGAACAATGCCCATCACCAGAGCCTTCTTGTACATATCCTTCAGGGTCCCCAGTAAAGGAGCCTTCCCTCCAGGTTCCATTCACAGAGTGCCCATAGAGAGAGATACCCCATTTCCAGAGCCACCCTTCAACCATCTCTCAGAGTTCCTGATGAATGTACCCCCCATGATTCTCAACAGGGCCTCTGTGGAGAAAGGTGCCTGTCTCCAGAGCCTTATCAAGTTCCCAGCAGACGAGCCATCTACAAATTCTCCAGCGAGGCCCCCATGGAGAGTGATGTCCATCCCCAGAGCCCTCCTCCCCATATCCTTCTGGATCCCCAGAAAAGGTTCCCCTAACAGAGCTCCCGCAGAGAGAGACGCTCCCACACCGGAGCCTTCCAACTATCTTTTAAAATCACCAGTGAATGGACCCCCCCCCCCAGGTTTCCCAATGGGCCCCTATGGAGAGAGACACCCATCTCCAGAACTTTCTTCAACACATTCCCTAGTAATTCACCTTACCCTTGAAGTCCCCGGTAAATGAACCCCCCTCCATGTTCCCCAACAGGGTTCCTACAGAGAGAGATGCTTTGTCTCCAGAGTCAATGGTTTATTCATTCATTTATATCTGTCAGAGTCTCCAATTAAGGAGCCTTCCCATGAAAAATGAGGAAAACATACGGTCACCATCCATGGAGCCCCACGTGGACAGAAGGGCTACATACGATGGGGTGCAGCATGGTTTCCCAAGGAGATCATGTACTGCACTGCAGTCACTACCCCAGTGCCATACAGCCTTCAGCACGGTACCTTCCACCTTGGCTTGGGTAGACCAGTGCCCCCTTAGCCAATGTGTGTCGTAGCCCCCATCAGGGGACCCCTCCACACCTGTTATTGCCTCCCATGTGACCCAGGGTAAAGTAGAGTATGAATCCATATAACCCTGAGATGGATGAGGGGTTGGATTTATGAGAGGCTTTGTATGGATTTAATGAAAGGACATGCAGCTTAGGTTTTGATGAATGCAAAATTAGTGACTTCATGGTGGTACTGGTAGGACGAGGTTTAAATTTAAGCACAAAGGCGTTGTGGAAAGTGGATTTCTACTTTAAATAAGATTATTTGCAATTAAATTGTGAGCAGGTCATTAAATAAATTGACATGTTTCCATTTTAAATTTCGTTACTGTGTGTGCGTATTAAAGAACAGAATTGTGAATAAATACATTGAAAGTCATAGAAAATTAATGTATGGTACATGTAGTAAAAGGGTCATTATTTAACCTTTATGTCTGGGAGTAGGGATTTAAATGCACCTGTACTGTGGGGTTATCAGCCATAATTTGGTATTGTAATAAATGCTGGCTGGAGATGCAGGATTTTAAAGCTCCCAGTTTTACAATTCTGGTTGCCGTATTGTCAGTCACTGGTATTTGTATTCTTGTGTATATGTGCCATTTCACAATCGGTAAAGGTTAATTTCCCCTGGTCTTTTCTTGTTGTTTGTTGAACCATCTCATAGCTCTGTGTTGTTTGGAGCAGTCATTGTAACCGTAACTTGTGCTGTGTATACCTTAAGAGGGAAGAATGGACCCATTCAACAGAAGTGTTTGTGGGAGGGTATAGAAGAGTGGAGGAAGCTTGTCATATGATGGACCTTGGTAGAGAGTTCAGTGGATGATTATACAGATGAGATAAAATTTGTTGTTGTTTGGCAAATATGTTGAAATGCGATATTGTTTACTATATTCAGATGCTGGCAAGTGCATCAGATCCCCATTTAGGTGGACGTGATATTGACCTGATATTAGCAGAGCACTTTAGCACCGACTTCCATACTCGTTACCGCATTGACCCTCTTAGCAGTTCCCGTGCTTTTCTTCGTCTCACTGCTGAGGTTGAAAAGCTGAAGAAGCAGATGTCTGCTAACTCTACCACACTTCCAATGAACATTGAATGCTTTATGGATGACAAGGATGTTCATGGTAACATGAAAAGGTATGGTAATGTGCAGTTTGTAAATTAAGTCTTCCAGCTAATAGGGCAGTTGATTGGGAAAGTACAGCTACATGCATGCATGCATGTGTACATATATGGCAAGTAATTTAATTCCATATTTTAATTAGGTGCTTAATATGAAATATGTTTAATGATAGGTTTTAGGGTATTGGAATTAGTGCATATTGTTGGTTAAAATATGGAATGTAAGAAAATGCATGTTATAAATAAAATAAAATAATTTAATGTATTGTAATCTTGAAATTGAGCCCTGTAAATTTCCTGCAGGGCCTTTTTTTTTGTGGTTTGTGTGTATCTATCATCATGTAATTTAATAGATCCCACCCTCTTGACCAACTGATTGCCCTGTCATGTACTTCCTTGATCCGCGATAGTAGTCTCTCCAAAATGACTCTTTAGTGCTCCTGATTTCTTTATTGTAATAGGTGATGGCCATCTTACATAATTCTGTTTTATCTGTTCATTTAACTTGATTAAAAAGCCATCTTGGAAGCTTTAAGAAGGGTCAACTCTTTGTTCTACCAAGGAACTGTCCTTGGCAAGCAAGCCACTGTACAGTTTTGGTGACAGGATGAGAGGATGGCCTGTTGCACCATGTTAGTCACTAGATTTGCCTTTAATTCTTTCTGATAGGATTCCAGATTGGCTGTTTTGGAGTCCTGATATGTGACCCTGGTAGCTTCCAAGTCACCCATTTTAACCCTTTAAACACTGAGTTAAGTCCCATCTGCCATATGCTAGCATTATTAGGAGCTCACTGCATTCTCCACATTAGCAAGATAAGCGTTAAATGATATGTGTTTGTGGTATGACAAAGAGAGTGCAGATACATACCAAATGGACACTAGGCCCTGTGTCTTATTACTCTCTAGTGTCAAGTCTATAACCTCCTTCCTATTGCAAATTACAAAGTTAGATTTTTTACCTGTATTAAAAATTTAAGTTTTGTACTTGTCAAATGCTGCATTGAGCATTATCCTTGTGGACTGTTGTCTGTGCTGCCCCATATACTGTGGTGTACATTGGCATCAAATCCTGTGATGAGCTGCATTATATGCCTACTGCAGTATTCAGCGACTTCCCTTATTGCCTTCGATGGGGGTGGTTTGAATCATAGGGGAGATACGCTGAGGTGCTCCCCTCCTCTAGTGTATGTCATCCTCACTATCGTTACATCCCTAGAGCAGAGCTGTGACAGTGAAAAAGAATGAATTGTTTTCCTTACAAAATGCTGGGTCTAGGAACAATACCGGGTCCTGCAGTGAACAGTGTCCCCTTCCTCTTCCACAGGCGCCTTATTTGGTATGCATAAACCCAGGGTTCCTAAGTAAGTGCTATATCGATCTCCTCTGTAGCACGTTTTTGACATATAAGTGCCATTGCAGCCTTGCTATGGTGCAGATTTATTTGGATAAATTTAGTGCCCCTAGGTCTGGGCCTTTTAGGATCCATTGTTTACTACCATGAGGTTTGGTGACTTTGTTGCACTAAGCCCCAGGTACCAATCTGATCTGCCACAGTTTTTTTAGGCTTCTTCTGAAATGTCTTGGATATCTTGGGTCTTGTTAATTAAAATCCCAACACCTCCACAGATTCTCTGTTGGCTCCTTGCAATGACATGCCAGATGAACTGGCTGTCTGAATTGTTTCTTTCGTAGGTAAGTGTCCTGCCTTTTGTGCATAGTTTGCCCAGGATTGCCAGAGATGCTCACATTGCTGGCCTCCTGCTGAGCAAAGTTGTACAGGTGTGTCTGTGAAACTAAGTACCCGCTGGGTTTATGTTTATTAGATGTCTCCATAAGTATCCACATATAGTGGGGACAGAATGATCACCATCCACACAGTCAGTTGAAGTTTATTAGACATCTCCATGTGCGTCCACATATTAGTGGGGAAAGAATGGTCACCACCCACAGAGCCCATAATGGGTGGAAGGCATAAATACGGTGGGAGTAGTGCCAGATGTCCCGAGGGTATTGTTTATGACACTGCCGTCACCACCCCACTGTCATTCAGTCATTGGCATGATGCCTCACTCCTTGAATCATTGCCTTTGATAGCTGTCTATAGATGTTACACCTGTCCATGACATGGATGCCAGAGGTTGGCTTTTGGTGGTGTCACTGAGATGTCAGTAGCCATGCCTTGCTGGATGCAAGTAAAATATTCTGAGAAGAAAACCATACAGCATGAAATGGGGTAAATTCCATAGTTGAGAGTAGGAAGAAGTGGGAACGTACAGTGCAGGAAAGTATAACATTATTCTTATGGGCATTTGGTCAGGACTATGAAAAGTGTATAAAATCTGGGGAAATGCAGAATGCGTGAAGGAAAAATCAGGTTTTACTGTATACAGTGCGGTAAGTTGGTGGGATGGAGAAATAAAAGTATGCATCATGTGTCTAGTTCTGTGAAAGGCTGCCAGAGATGGTATGAAGTGTGACCTTGACATTAAGTGAGATATGATCAAGTGGTATCTGGTTAGTTGCTTGTGAATGGCTGTTTTGTATTGTGTTTTACTCTGCTGTTATGAACTTCATAGAACAGCATATGAATGTAAAAATTTGATTGAAGTTTCGTAATAACCTCACTGAAATACGTGCAATCTTAGAAACAGCTTGTGGGGCTAAGGCTCTGTCCCATGCAGAAATGTTGTGGTTCATGTATTTTTTAGGAGCACTGAGAGGGTATGGAATGTCACCCTTGCATGTACAACTGAAATATTCCTCCAGGGAAAATTTGGTGGTCGCAGTGTGCAATTCGCTTACAGCAGGCTCCCAGGTGACTCTCAGAATGATGGTAATTGAAGTGAATGTGGTTGAGGAGTTGATAATATCTACATTTGCAACGTGGGTGGCTCTTGGATGAAGTGTTTGTGCTCACACATCAGCAAATTGGAATGGGATTGCAGTACTCACTCACTCCCCATATTATCCTGACTTGGCCACATGAAACTTTTGTTTCCCTGAGCTCAAATGACAATTTGAAGGATGTGATTTGTTACATATTGATATTGAAATGAACATGACAGTGGAATTCAGTACCATCACTAACACAAGTTGGCCATGCGTTGAGTGTATGTGAATTCTGTAATAAGTGTTAAGTTCGTCCTTTGCATTTTATTTATTATATTTTACTGTCATTAACTTCTTGCCATGTATGTTTGTAGATTATATAAAATCTTGAGTATGTAGTTTGAATTATGGGTCATGCATTTTTTGTTGCTTTGTTTAGGGTTGATATGGAGGAGTTATGTGCCCACTTATTCCAAAGGGTGGAGAAGACTCTGCGCAGATGTTTAGAGGATTCAAGTGAGTATTCATATAATGTCACCATAATGTAAAATAGTCCTGTGTACTGCAGTCATTTTATAATAATTAAGCAACAAATGCACAATCTGTGTATTTACATTGTTATATTACATTGTTGATTTATTATAAAGTAGTCATTGTCAATGCATGGAATGAATAACGTACAATAATTTGCTTAGCCATGGTACAACGAGGCCATATTTAAAGTTGTAACAAAGAAGGAAAGCCTCCTGTATGCATGAAACATATGTAATCTTCGACATCCCAAAAATAAAACATCCAAGAAAAAATAATTTACTTCTAATTTCATACACTTAATACACACAGCATGTCACATTCTGTCTACCTTTATCAATCAGTGTCACTGTCTCCATCTTCACAGTCAGTGCTTTCATCTTCATGACACTCCTTTGTAATATTCCCATCCTCTTCACTGGTATTCCACAACATATCAGTCCCATCTGTTGCATTGGACATAAAGCACTTAAAAACCTTCACAGTCACTTCTGGTGAGATGTGCTGCCATGCTGGACTATGACTGAGTAATACATGTATATTTCTTGGTTTATGAACTTATATGAACCCATGAAGAACATTCAAAATTTTCTCAACAAATGGTGTCAGTGGTGTTAATAATTTTAAATGTGTGTGTCCTGGGTTTTTGTGTCATGTCTGTGGTCTGATCAGTTTGAGTTTATGGTTCTTTTTGTGGTTATCTTTCAGTCTTGTAGTTAATTTTTCAGTAATTTTCCTGTTGCTACCCTTGGACTCTTATCTGTTCTCTTATGCATATCATAACAAGTTTCCTGTTTCTGTGGTGCCCACCACTTCTTTGCCTGAGAGAGGAAAACAGAGGTGGCTTCTGAAACGTGCTTATTTAAAAAATTTGGTGAAGGACATACAGTCCAAAACTTCAGTCATGCCATCTTATCTCTTTAATCTGCACATGATGATTTGGTGATGCAGACCTTGGTTTGGCTCTGCATGTACGCATGGTCCAGTTCAGAGCGATTTAGCTTAGTTTTCTTTTCTCTCAAAAATCCCCGCAAATGACCCCCCCAGGTTCCCCAGCAGGACCCCTATGGAGAGAGAGAGGCGCATTTACAGGGCATTTTGCGTATCTCTCAAAAACCTCATCTTTCGGGTTCTCCAGTAAAGGAGCCCTCCTTAACCACTTCATTCATCCATCAAAGTCCCCGGTATACGAGGCCCCCCCCCCATACCAGGTTCCCCTCGGCTGGAAAGGGGCCCCAATGGAGAGAGGTGCCCACATCCGGAAGACTTTCTTAACATATCTTCCAGGGTCCCTAGTGTAGGAGCTCCCCCCGGGGCCCCCTCCACAGAGCCTCTTCAGAGAGAGACGCTACATTCATCTCTCAAATTCCCCGGTAGACGAGCCCGCCACCAGGTTCCCCAGATGGGGCCCCTATGGAAAGAGCTGCCCATCTCCAGAGCCTTTTCTGTATATCCTTCAGGGTCCCCAGCAAGGGAGCCCTCCCTGCAGGTTCCCTTCATAGAGCTCCCACAGAGGGATACACTCCACCTCCAGAGCCCCTTTTAACCCTATCTCAAAGTCCCCGGTAGATGAGCCTACTCCAGGTTGCCCAACCAAGCCCTCATGAAGAGAGATGTCCATCCCCAAATAGTACCTTATATTGTAGAAACTTAATACTAGGATAAAAACCCCTCTTATATATATATATATACGGGACCATGGTACACCCCCCCCCAAAAAAAAAAAAAAACCCCCGTTAGTGTTCCCACGCAACATGGTATTGAGCCCACACGGTCTGCACCCCAAAGGGGTGTCGCCACTTGTTAGCTAAATAGGGGGCCCAGCACTTTGTAATTCCCTGTCGAGCGTTTGGGCGACCGAATCCCGCAGTTCTGGACACTTGTGGGGATGATAAATAGTGGGGTCGTACAAAGCACTAGCGAGTCATACAATGTTCATGAGCAGTGTATTCAGAACATAGCACAGAATGCATAAAGAAAACAAACAAGAAACACTGGCATAAATTGACCAATGCAAAAGCATAATACAGAGAATGATCAAACACTCGTAATCGGCACGTAACTCACGATGCACCAGCCATGTACAGCGTCAGGCCTAAGCCTCAAGCAACAAACAAGCTTAACACGCATAGTTACGTACTCGACTAAGCTTCTGACTCCGCTAGTAGAGTCAACTGCTGCTCTACATCAGCAATACTAATCGTACCAGCTACACCATAAACATCGGCCCGTACAACAATAAAATGAGCCGTTAGCAAAATTACATATAGAACTGACAATAATAATAATACATGAAGTTGGCTTACAGGCTAGCTGCTAGCCCCCGGGAGGCCGATGTCGAGTATGAACGACCAAGTGAGCCGAACTAGACTTTTAGAAAGACAGATCGAAAACCAAATTTTAACGCACGCTCATATTAATACGCCGGACCCGCCGTCAACAAGACCCACACGTTCGGCTAGAAGTTCTCGGCTGCGATGTTCTTGCCCTGGTCCTTGGGCTAGTGAAGCGTTGATGTGTCGAAGTAAACGGAGAGACTCCCAGTCCGGACTTCAAGCTACCGCACAAGTAAACAATACGTACCGCCCTAAAGCCCTTCACTCACTCATGGCAGCCAATCGTCGAACGATAATCAAAAGGAAAGGTAATGACTGGAGTCAAAGTCCATGTAGACCACTTCCACACGGTAACGGCCTTTGAGCCGAGCCCCGCGGGTACGGCTCAGCATAACTTTTCTGGTCTAAACTTTACAACCTGATAATGGCCCACATGTAGGGCCGAAACATGTCGTTAGAACCCTCATTATAACAATAATAGAGGTTAATATTGTTGTGTTTGACTGTGTGTATTCTACACGTAACTCCTTACCATTATAAGAAACACAACAGGGATGACGCACATCAGAACATTACCAAGTTGGAAAATATTTCATATTGGACTGGTAATTTTCAAAGCATTTGTAGCAGTTAAGTTTATACACCACATGGCAAACTTTTGACTTCTTGTTCACTTATGGTGTTTGACAGTTCCTACTTCTGTACGTTCAGCTTCAGCCATTGGGGTTTAGGTGTGTCATATGCAGCTGCTCCAGTGTTAGGTGTGAATATGAGCTGGAGTTAGTAGTGGTACATCTTTTGGTGGGCATAACATTTGCTGTGTTGAATATGGTGCTTATCCAGTTCAAAGCAACTGTTAGAGGTGAAGCTAGGCCTCCACAAGACCCATATATCAATCCACTTTTCCCCTTTGCCTTACTGACTGTGTAGATGGTGTGTGTAATGTGTGCTGGAATGGATTCAACATGTGACCTGGTATATCCTGTAGCCAAAGGTACGCTTTAGGTACAAGCTTTACCAACCTAATTGCCTGGACCAACCCTGTAGTTGGTTTTAGTAACATGGAATGAGTCCTGAAGTCAAGGATAAATGCAACTGATGCATATTTATAAGAAAAATATGTTCAGGAATTAACAGCTTGTGCACTACACCATTGTAAACTTATTAATTAAGGAATGTTTAGTTTTGAAATTTTAGGTTCTTATGGCAGTGACCAAGGAATTCTTTCTTCTGGTACAAGATGTGTAAGTTGATGATTTTGGTATATTAAAGGAATGTGTTACTTTTTTTTTTTTCAGGGTAGCAGAAATGAGTTTTCTTATGCACTCAGTGGGAAGTTTTTCATTTTTATTTTGTCCTTGTGTTGCAGAACTACGCCTTGAAGAAATTCATGCTGTGGAGATTGTAGGAGGTTCAAGCCGCATCCCAGCTATCAAACATCTCATGGAAGTTGTTTTTGGCAAGCAGCCAAGCACAACTTTGAATCAGGATGAAGCAGTAGCACGAGGGTGTGCATTGCAGTGTGCAATGCTGTCACCAGCTGTCAGAGTTCGGGAGTTCAGTGTCACTGACATCCAGAATTATCCTGTCAAACTTGTTTGGGACGCTACTATGGGAGAGGATGGGTTTGTATATTACTTGCTGTGGCTGTCAGTTTGTGTTTTCATATTAACCATTTAATCATAATGCACGCGCGCGCGCATGCACACACACACACACCCCCCGTATTTCACATATTTATTGTGCTCTAGAACTCGGAATTACTCCTCAGACATTGTACTACCATCAGCTTGGAGAACAAACTATCAGGGATAGGGAAGTGACCTATGAATTAACCTTCTGGCATACACATTAGAATGTGATGCAGTTTAAAGGACTCTGATTTGTATATAGTCAGATCTTGTGTAAAATATAACCACCTATAAGGGAGCATGAATGACTGTTGTTTTGCTATATAACTTGCAGCAGAGCATGCATCATGCACAGATCAGTTATGGAATCAGTATCTTTCATTGGAAATTTTGTCCATTTCTTTGGTCTGCTATTTGACATTGCAGTTTTGCTGCTATTTAAAAGAGCAGATTGGAAAACAATTTGTACATATTTACTAATTTAACATGTGTAAGAATTGTTTTGACACTTAATATTCAGTTCCTCCCTCTGGTTTTCAGTGCAGACATCACCATTATTTCAGTTAGTTGTTGTTGTTGTTGTTGTTGTTGTTTTTTTTGTGTGTGTGTGTGTGTGTGTGTGTGTGTCCTTAGAGACATGTTGGTTTCTACAGTGTACTGGCAAATGGTCTAGCATGCCATGTGCTGGTCTGTGTTTTTTATTTAGTGGTGTGCTGTAGGACACTAAGTAACAAATGTTTTGTGTTACATATTTGCTGAAGCTTTTTTTATGCTGAAGGCCTGAAGTTTTGCATGGTTTGTGACTGTGCAGTATTTCCGTGCTCAGCACAGAAGTTACCATTTTTTGCGGGGTGGTGCTTATTTGTCAGTATGTGGACATTGGTGTATCTTACAGACAATTGCTGTCAAGTCAAGTTATTTGGTTCCAGAGCAACCTGCAGTTCATCCTTCTGTGCCATATATGTTCATCGTTCTGTGCCCATCAACTATTTGTTGAGCTGTAGCTCCCAAACTTGGGTTCGTGTCCAAAAGTACTTTGTTTTGATCACTATCCTCCACAGAAACCTGTCAGTTGACTAACATTGTGCTCTGGTGTGCTGTATTCCCCAGAGTTAAATTGGACTTCGTTCAGGTTGTATGCTCCCTCTGTACTCCTCTTGGGCTTCTGAAGTACATTGGGTAACAAATTTATTATGCAGTTGTTTTGTGGGGTGATGTGCTGACTTTTTTAGGTTCTTGACTACTCATGTTTCATTTTATTTGCTTTTGAGTCCATTGTCACGAGAATATGAAGGAATGTTTGGAATGCAGTGCCTACTGAATCTGTCATGAGTGTTCAGTGGCATATCCAAATTCATATTTGTGAGACAAAAGTAGCGGAAAAAGCTTAGTACAAACCTTTACTGTCACCAGCATAAACTTGGTGAAAGCAAAAATTCAGTTGTAGCTATGATACAGTTTCTGGAGGTACTCTAGCATGGTCTAGGGATGTACTGAGAGGGGTCCTAGGGGAGTGAAGTGCAACATACACAAGACTTCATGAGTCCACCTCTGAGTTGCAGTAACCTCAAAACAGCGTTCAGTACCTTTTGTTTTGTTTTGACTGCACAAGTAGATGACAACTTCATGAAACTGCAGCAAACAGTGAAGGGAAGTATAAATATGCTTTTGTTTCTAGCCATGGCATTTACATCACTATCATTGCTTTTGTAAGACTGCTGCCTCAACTGTAATATTGTAATATTACATTGTCAAAGGTAATTATCTGTGAAAGAACAAGGAAGTGGATTAATGCCTAAGGATGATAGTGTTGATTACTTGCTTTTGTGGGACTGATAGAGAGAAGCACACAAGGGTGTCTGCACTTAGAAATTTTGGCTACATGAATAACGTGTCAGAAATGTGCAAAAGGTGCAAAAAAAAATATGAAAGAAAAGGAGGGGGGAAAAGGCGACTGTTTCTCAGCGGATTTTAGTGGACCTTGTCCACCAGTCACTTACATGTTGATGGTCATATTACAATGCAACATAAAGATTAATTGCAATATTTTCTTTTCACAGTGAAATGGAGGTGTTTTCCCAGAACCATGCTGTACCATTCTCAAAAATGCTTACATTTTTCCGGAAGGAACCATTCTCAATGAAAGCATTTTATGTTGGAAACATTCCATATCCCGATCCTTACATTGGTAAGTACTGTGTTATTTTCTATCTTCATAATAACTTCAGCACATTGCGCATGGATACCACACAGTAAATGTGTTGTCAGCAAGACTTGCATAGTGGCAGCACTGGAAATTACATTTACATTTACAGGTACGTATGTCTTTATTCAGACTTCATGACAACATACACAGTACGATGAAACAGTCTACATGTTTGAGCTTATTAATCCATTATCAGACCCTTGTTAAGGACATTGTCACTTTTACAATACAATGATACATTATGAATATAACATATTAACTTTACTTTACTTTAAGTAGTGATTTTGACAGAGAAAGCAACCATTTATATGTAAATTTTCTGTTCGCTGCCAGAAAACCTAATGGAGAGCACCCAAAGATGTGAGATTACTCCATACTCTTGCCAAAATGAATGGTAGTGACAGGTGTGAGGGCAGTGTAATGTGCTAGAGTTTTGAATCCTCCTCCGCTAAAAACTGCATGAATGTACTTCCGATGTACAAGGTTTTAGGTTTTTACAACAGTATGTTTGAGGATTCAGGAAGTCTTTGTGTGATGTGATACTTTGTTGTTGACTGCATGATCTGGACCACTTACTCTTGAAGGTGTTTGGCACTACTCGCCAAAGAACGTATTATTTCATCCTAAAAGATGTGAATCCTGAAAGTACTATAATTTCTTAATTTGGGTGGTCTGCCTAGAATTGTACTAATCGTGGTGGTCTGGTTTATAAGCATCAAAGGCATTTATGCTGTAGTTGTCACACATGTTGTTGGATAGCATATTAATGTTTCCTGCATTTTCGTTACACTTCCTTCTTATTTTGTGGGATTTGAGGTTGTCACAGGAGTAAACATTTTATCATGCTGTTATAGTTCAACATTGCTGTCCAAAGGTGGTCACTAGCATTTTGGAGTAATGTGCAGCCCTTCAACTGACAGTACCTCGAAGATGTGGCTCTGAAATGTTAGCAACCACCTGTTGTGAGGTTGCACAGCTCATAACCCAGAGCATCACAATGTGAAAACTCATATGTTGGATTGTTTTCTGATATTTAGGTCAGTTTACCGTGAAGGATGTTAAGCCTTCACCAGACGGGGAGAGTGTGAAAGTAAAAGTGAAAGTACGTGTGAATTTGCATGGAATTCTGACAGTCAGCAGCGCATCATTAGTCCTGAAACAGGATGCCACAGAACAGGATACTAATGAACAGGACAATGTGGCACCTGATGCAATGGATACAGAGCCACAAAAGAATGAACCAAATGAACCTGCAAATCAACAGCAGGAACAAACAGAGAGTTCACAGGAAAACCACATTGGTAATGAGGTGAGAATTTGTGTATGTGCACACATTCATGGGCAGGTGTTGATGTGTGGTAGTTCAAGTGGAAACACCTGTCCATCGTTTCTCAAGGGACTGGGAAACTGCAGTTGTGGGAAAGCATGAATATGTGTCAGAAACACAAGAAAACAATTAAAAAAACAGCAGATTAACCATTTATGCTTACAAAACTAATAAAGAAGTAAAATGTGCCAATTCCTGCATGTAAATCTGACCTGTAATTTACAGGTGTTCAGTTGAAGCGTTATGTTTCAGATGCAACAATGCCAGTTCAAGTTCAAAATGTTCTGTTTCTCATATACACAGATGCTGTGCATGTAAAAGAATGATTTTAGGACTTCATTAAGCAGTGTGCAATTTGGTAACACTCAGCACTGGTCTGAGGTCACGTTCATGTCCCTTCAACTTTCATCTCTCCTACTGTTCCTACACCAATACAGTCATAACACAACTTGTTGATGGATGGTGCTAATCAGTGATGTTTAGCTATGTTTGTGCATTTCTCAGATTTTGTTAAACTATGTCGATAATCTTTCATGTCATTATGACTTGTTTTGTTGGGCATGACATTGCAAGCTATGGTGTGTAAGCCGTGTGTACAAGAAATATTAATGGGCAAACAGAAATAACAGCATGTAAGAGAAATAGTAACACTGAATCACACATTCATTATTTGTTGAACTCAAATGCAAGCAAGATGTTGCAAGGCAAAGCTATTAGCAGTTGTAGACATGGGTCTTAGGTTTGCCATTTCACAGCTTAATCTTCCCCACAACCTCAGCTGCTGTATAACACCACACTTCAGTGATGTGTGGCAACATTTTGCAAGTACATCTGTAACAGTAATAATCAGTACAGGCAGGGTAGCACTACTGTATGTTCAAGAAACCTCACATTAATTTCACTGTTCCTTTTGCCCTCCCCCAAATGATCATTCTGGGAATATTGTGGGTCAAGACTCGAAATTCTGAAAAACTGATGCAGGAAAATGACACTTTGAGGAATTCTGCTGCATATGATGTAACAATACATTGTTCATATGGGTGATTTTTCAGGACCGGGAGAAATGAATCACAATTGCAGGAAAGCAATGCAAGTGGGAATGACGGATAGGGGTTTCACTGTCTTTAGAAACACAGGCTTACATTAGGAACCTGGCTTAAAGACAGACATAGTATTTGTGATTTTAATACCAGGGTTGGTAGCTTTAATATTTCCAGCAATGAAGTAATGGTCAGAGGAATTTAAAATGTTACTGCTTGTTTTAAGTATAAGTTGTAGGATCGTGTGGGTGATAAAATCCTGCAGCACCATCCCACCTCACAAGTGTGAAAACTTCCCATACTTTTTCTCACATTGAGTTGATGTATGTTTTTTCTGTAAGATGACAGAAGAACTGCAGTACTCAGTAATTGAAATGACTACTGCCATTGTTGTGGATTGTCAAACAGGCTGCAGTTTTCAGAATGTGCTGAAGTTCCTCGGGGCCCGTTCATTAAACCAAAAAAGAAAAGTGAGAAAATCAACTAGAACAATAGTACTCTATTTTTGGTAGGTGTGATGTATGATGGCGAATTCATAAATTTGATTTTAGAAACAAACTGCCAACTGTCGGATCTGATTTACAGGTGCAGATGACCCTAACCTTCCAAATTCTGGAAGATCTGTATTTCACTTTTCTCTTGAAGAATACAACTTTGCTTTTGTGACGGACAACGAGCAATGCCATTGTGACTGACGGAGGAGACACTGTGTTTTGGTCTCTTTTTTAAGTACCTTGTCCAAATTAAGGTCGGAAGAATACAAGAATATTGCGTTCTCAGACAGGTTGTGGTCGGTATAGGGCACATGGTAAAAGAGCATAGCTCAATGACCAGTGAAAACTTGAGGGCAGGCATTTTTGGTATGGTGCAGATGTTTGAAATGACTCTTGGTTTTGCATTATTACATGCTGGAAATCAAATGAGGTCTGTGAATAATGTGAAACCCACATTCCTGTGCAGAAGAATGTTGCTCATGCCCAGACTGAAATGGCTGGCATTTGCTAGGAATAGCATTTTGTTGAGGAGCTCCCACCTGATTCAGTAATTGTGTGTAACACATTTTCCAAAGACAAAACAAGGAATATTTGCCTATAAACTCACAAGAGGAAAAAGTGAAAGTAGTTTACATCCTTTCCCTCCAAGAAGATAATCTGAAGAAAGATTCTAAAGGAAAGGGGGAATGGAGTTCATCGATCACTTCCTTATCACTGCCAATGCCCAATGAACTAACACATGACTGTGTAAAACATTATGTTGCCATAACCAGTGCAACAGTGAAAACTGCTGAAGTCAAAGGATTAATAGTGTATTAACAGTATACCAGTAGCAAACACCTACTTTAGATTAGGCTACTTCTGTGCTGTCTATGAATTGCTAAAAAGTGAATGCAAGGAGTATTTGAAATCCAGATAAGACAACATTACTGGCACATATTGTCTCCTTTAGGCTGTCATGGGCCTCACCCCCTTCATTCCTGTAATGGATTAATGTGCAGAGAACTTGCCAAAGTGTGAACCCTGTGCCTTCAATTTATCTTATGATTTTTTAATAATGCAGCTGGTTATCACCATGGTGACAGTGGAAGGCATGATCAGGTTAATGCAGTGGAAGGTCTGGGTCAAGTTATTTTCATTGCCTCTGTTTCTAATCCACCCTTGTGAGGGGAGATAACACTGTCACACTGAATTTTACAGTGCAGTTATGTGATACTGCTTGCGTCTTTTCATCACTGGACACGACAATCTATCAGCACAGGTTAATAACAAGGTAACATAGGCTTGCTTCAAAATGCTGTGCCCCATGACTTGTGATTTGACTGTGCCTGTACCACCTGTTGCTAATATGTTGCAGTGCTGCTACCATACAAACACCAAAACTTGCCCTTTTGCCAGACAAACAGTGGTAAGCTTTATGTATACTCCACCTGCTTATGAATGAACTAATAGTGGGAATGGGTGCCTGATAATGCAGATTTTCTGGCACTTCCAAATACAGTAATTGTATAAGTAACACTAATGCATACACACAAATATAATTAACCTGGTAGTGAATGTAAATGAATGATAATTAAGGAGACAAGTCTCTGTTGGTATGCATATATATTTCTCATATTTCCTTTGCAGACCAACATTTTGGAACCAAGAGATTTCATTGCTCCCAAAATCCATACATAATAGGTCTGTTCATAAGAGGGTCTGCAGTACATGAAACTCATGAATACAAGAATGTCATGAATTTCATTGCTAGGATAACTTAATACTCTTGCAAGATTTGGAGCTCTAATGAGTGTTCAGAATATGGCCTCTGGGATGTGATTGTAGATAGTTTGTAGAAAGCAGTGTTTTTTAAGGAACTTTGTGTCCCTATCTCCAGATTAGCAAGCAGAAAAGACAGTATGTAAGGTGGGGGAAAGGGGACTGGGACTGCAACTGTGAGGAGGCCAATGGAAAAGGGACTGGGACTGCAACTGTGAGGAGGCCGGTGGAAAGGGGACTGGGACTGCAACTGTGAGGAGGCCAGTGGAAAGGGGACTGGGACTGCAACTGTGAGGAGGCCAGTGGAAAGCAGTGCCCTTGAAAGATTGTTTCTGCAGGGAGGAAAAAAAGGAAGAAAAGAGATTAAAGAGAAGTAAAGAGAAATATAAAAAGAAAGATGAATTGCAGAAAAGAGTGTGATAAAGGGAAGGAAGCTTCCTCCTTTTCCTTTTAACCTCTGTCATGCCTCTCCTCCTCCAAGAACACTGGCTGTGTTGGTTTCCATGAGATTATTCCTAGCCTTAGTTGCAAGACTCCTGTATATTGCAGGCCATTCTCACACTTCGCTGATAGTTGCTGTGAGGGTGGAGGTGACATGATCCTCCGAAATGTATCTTGATAGTGAACTACACAATTATGCATTATCACATCCCAGAAATCTTTACAGCTTGAGTTCAGTTCTGTGTTGTGCAAGTTCATGCACTGTCCTGAAACTGTGTAACTGCTACTACATTAAGTGCAGCAAAGCTAGGTTGCATAATGTTACTGCGCTGTATGTCATGTAAGAATGTGTGACAATTGGCACTTTGAACACACTGGTCAGGTAATGAAAGGGGATAAATACTCTGGAGTTATGGAATATGCAGTTGGTGTGCGTAGTGTCTAAATAGCCACTCAAATGAAACCAGTGTCATTTGTTGTCAAAAGAAACTGATAATCAACTGTACCATCGTTCAGTTTTGTGGAATGGTCAGACATCTTTGAAGGTGTGAAGTTTGGCATTTGAAAGTATGTGTATTTTGATGTGCAGGATGCAGTATGGTAGCTGAAATCCATCTTGTGCTGTGGTACCAGTGAAACTGCAACAGTTTTCCCAACTGCAATTCTTTGACATGGCAAGGTTTGCTGAAATGGAAATATTTAATAACATGCTTTTGTGGTGAACCAGTTATGCTTATATGTATTCAATGGTTATTACCTATAATAAATAATAATACAGTAGGCACACAAGGGTAAGCAAGTACTCATACCCAGAAATGTTGCAAAGTCTGTCTTTGGAAGTGAACTGTAACCAGTGTGCTAACTGAATTCACACGGGGTTGTGGCACTGACTTCGTACCTCTCAGAACTGAAACTGAGACCACTGCAATCATCCGGATTTTCACGGCACATATTGTGGAGTCACAGAATAGGAATATTCGGAGTTGCCTCTTTGCTGCAGCATTTACAACTGGAATCACATGAGAGAGAGTTAGAGGGCCCATTCAGATTTAGCCTTTACGTTTGGCACATGTTCTGTTGGTAGTATGCTTCTGCCTGGCTACGGCATGGAGATGTGGTTTATTGATATCTGGGGACTATTTCATGTAAAGGGTTTATAAAAGGCTGGACTTGCACGACCACTGGGCTAGTGTATTCTGAATAATGCTGTTATTGTTTCAGGATGACACAGAAAATCAGACAAATTCTGAAAAGAAGGAAGGAACAAAAAAGAAGAAGCGTGTGAAAACAGTGGAACTTCCAATTGAAGCACACACACATGGTTATTCCCAGACTGAGTTGAATCTCTACATGGAAATGGAGGTAAGTCTGTCCAGTTTTTTGTGGCATGTGTCAGCCAGACCAAAGTGATGGTGAAGGGTATCACTCAAGATTTCATATGAACAGAATGGCTGTGTGACTGGAGGGGAATAATGGGAAATATGTTGGAGGGGATAAGTATTTATAGCGTGAGGGTGAAGTGGAGTCACGGGTCAGTCCACAAAGCTTTTTTCCCTGACTTCATAATAGTGTGTGTGAGGTCTGTGTAGGAGATAATTATCTTAATATGTTTGGCATGTATGAGCAGTACTGGGGTGTCCAAGTTATTTTATGTCATTTTGAACTTTGTCTCTTTATTTGTACACTTAGTAGGGGCAGTGTCATTTTTATTGCATTTGCAACCCACTATTTTAAGTAACCTATTTATGATTTGTGATTAAAAGGTTGAAACATGAGAAGTTGAATTGAATGTTGAAGTTGAAAATTGAATGAAACAGTTATTAGTGAGAATTTTGTTCTTGCTTTCAAGTTTCACAGAACTTTAGTACATATGTGGGTATTTTGTGTTTTAATCCACAGTGCAAAATGGTTGCAAGTGACCGACAAGAAAAGGATCGGGTAGATGCACGGAATGCATTGGAAGAATATGTCTATGATCTGCGAGGGAAATTAAGCAGTGAGGATGAGCTGGCAATGTTTGTTAATGAAAATGATCGTAATTCCCTTTTTCATCACTTGGATGACATGGAGCAGTGGCTCTATGAGGAAGGAGAGGACTGTAAACGTCAAATTTATGTTGACAAATTAGGCCTGCTTAAGGTAAGCACATGTGGTGGATATTGTATTTCCTTACAGTTTCTTCAGAAAATTGTCACCAATGCCACTACAAAGAAACTTAATAGGAATTACAAGTGTGTACCATGCTGTCTGTCATGATTTGTAGTCAGCAAATATTGTTAGGGTGATTACATCACGTAGGATTAGATGGGCAGACATGGGGGAGAAGAGACTGGCTGACAGGTTTTGGTGGGGAAAGATGAAACAACTTTGAAGCCCAGGCATAGGTGGGAGGATAATATTAAAACTGATGTTAAAGCTCTGGGGTGGGAGGGCATAGACTTGCTTTCTTTGGCTTGGGATTGGGAAGAGTTGTGTATGTAGTATTGAACCTTCAGGTTCCATAAAATGCAGGAAATGTTTTGACTGTCTAGGGTTCGTCTCTGTTCATGAAGTCATGAGGTATTCATAACATTAAGTCTGTTACCTTTGTAGTGATGTTTTTAACAGTGTACATATGGAAATCCATGGGCATTTGTAAGTTACTCACACATGTGTGGTGGTGTGCAGCCGTTTATTGACAGGCCACCATTTCTTTGATATTGGGGGGTGGGGGGGGGGGGGCACACTCACAAAACACAACCTCGGGAGGGGGGGGGACAAGAGGGGTGTATCTAAAAACTTTTCTGA
>Ga0123355_10004869_pt1 | contig 19542 bp, 8 predicted proteins | sample TergutEmb28metaG_3_FD_89872 | JGI IMG/M metagenome (GOLD analysis project Ga0123355, IMG submission 89872) | Embiratermes neotenicus P1 segment gut microbial communities from Petit-Saut dam, French Guiana - Emb289 P1 | ecosystem: Host-associated > Arthropoda: Insects > Digestive system > Gut ...
ACCCCCCCCCCCCCCCTCCTCAGTACGCCACTGAGGTAAGACCTTAAAATAGGCTGACCCCTCATTTCCTTCCATATCAAACATTCACTATTCTCAATCATCCTATCATGCCCCAGGAGTTGTGCATTATCGCCTAATGCTAATGTTATCATCACTACGTGCCAATGATCTCATCGGAGTTCCGGCATGTGCTCAGAGACCTTCAGTAGGTCATCCCAGCACACAATTGTAACATGAACTACACAAGGTCAAAGGTGAAAGTTGTTGGATATGCATCTCATTCATTTATTTTCAACAATAATTACAGTTACATTTAAATAATATAAGGAGACCAAAAACTGAATGTTACACAGTCAATAGGAGAAATCAGCACTGACAAGGAACTAATACACTGTATTTTAAGTAAGTCTGAAATTATACTGTGTATATCCAACATTTTAAAAGTTCCATACAGTGTGAATGCTGCAGGTCAACAAGGTTTGAAAGTTTCTCATTAGACCATTTTTCAGTGTAGCTGCCTGTTACTACACTTTCTCATGGTTTACAACTACAAGACTAACAAAATTAGTTTCACAGATCATACAGTTTTACTAACACTATATTCTACTTAAGTGCTGGAATGTCTAAAAGTGTAATCCATAATTTTGCACCTTTAAATGTCATCCACAGATTTAAATAAAATTTGTACTTGTGGTAAAGTACAATTTTTTTCATGTAACCTTTAAATAACCAGTTTGGTATTTAAATTTGTACACATGGTTTATAAAAAACATTAATATTATTTGAATAGAAAAAAGATAAAACTATGAAATAAACGACATTCTGTGGAAAATGAAACAAATTATCCATTATGTCTTAAAAATGCATTAAATTTCTTTGTTCCCTGAATACATTAAATTTATTTCTACAGGGGTGTTATTTTTACGTGTGTTCATGCGCAAGTTGTTTCAACGTTAAATGTACCATTCATACCTTACAAACATGTCAGTGCTAATTCTAATATATACATAACAGATCTACTTCATTATTTTATAAGTGAATTTCCACACCACAGTTCTAAATCTGTGGAAGTCTTCTCTACACTAGGTGTCACTTTCTCCAAAATACAGACCATCTCTTAAGAGGTACCTACAACACATTTAGTGGCATGGACAGCACTACTTATGCCATGTACATGAAGTGTGGCAGCAGCCTCAATGAATCAACAGCATATACACATTAGAGTTTCTGTTCATTGTTGCTCCAATAAATCACAAATAGCTATAATAATGTAAGCTTATGCATCACTTGCCTGCCACCTCCAATCTACAGTCCCTGCTTCTCTACTGTGATGTTACACTGTGTAAGATACACATTGGAATGAGCCTTCATGTTGAGATATCTACGTGAATAGTGGTCGTGAAAGGAAGAGAGAAGATCTCAGCATAAATTTCAGGATATTACAGTTCCAAATAGGAAAACTATTCATGCAGTAAAAGAGAGAGAGAGAGAGAGAGAAAGAAAGAAAGAAAGAGGGTACTTATTGAGAGTAAGGGGATACTGAGCGATCATTTAAGAGTCCAGGTGATATCCTCATGCTGGGACCTGATTGGTCACAGCATGACTACCCCAATGCCTGTGTTATTGTTCACCAGCATTCATCTGCCACCTTTGTCTCACTGTACTTCCATTTTTGCAAGGAAACATTCAGCACACATTTAAAAAATGTAATTTAAACTTTTAAAAATTGTGTAAGTCTAGGACAGTCTACATACATCCATCTTACAGGCTGCACAGCATCATCCTGTAAGATGGTTATTGCCTGTAAGTGCTGTCAGAATCTCAGAATCTCACCAATACAACAGGCTACTGGCACACAATATGTAAGCTTGCTTCAGGGTCACTGGTTTAACAGTCTATTGTTTCACGCTAAGATTGTCAAGGCTGCTACCACACTGAACACACACAGCCCAAGTTGACATGAGGACATTTGTCCACCCTGTCTAAATGATTTTCAAGCAGCTCTCCAATGATTATGCATGTCACACATGAAATTTACACACATGCACATATTAAATTAATAACAGAATTTATATCTCTAAGTGGGACATCCTGTTGTGATGCAGATATGCTAGATGTAGGGACAGAGACTGTCAATCACAACTATTATTTTAAGGTACTTGAAGGTACAGCTATATTGTGACATGTTTTGGCTTAAATCAAATGCTGTAATGTGGTGTGTAAGATAATTTTTCTTTAGTGTATTTAATTTAATTTGCCTGATGATGGCTTTTTTTAAAATATAAATCAAAACATTCACAATAAAACTGTATGATAATACACCTTAAAACATAGTTGAGATTGACAGGCTCTTTCTCTACACACATGGAAGTCATTTAATAGCTTCACTGTATCCGTCCTCCAATCAATACCACATAACAAATGCTGCATCAGCCATACATTACATACATCAAAATGAAATGTAAAAAGAGGAATGTAATGACAAGCTTTTATACATATATACGCAAACACACACACATACACACACACACACACACACACAGTCAAGACAAATGCCCTGTTTGGTAACAGCCACTCTATATGGTATTATACAGGGCGAGCACATGGGCTTTTGCAGATTCCACGGCATTTAAAGTGCCATGTCACTGCACAAAAACAGCTATATAAACAGTAATTAGGCAGAGGCATAGAGAGATATGGGGCCTATGATGTTCAGCACCTGTGGGAACAAAAATGACTGAATATTTGAGGTATTGTCCAACAAACTATATATATATACACACATTCTCCACATATGCACCACGTTTTCAACCCCAAGCAAAAAACACGAAATTAACAGCTAAATAAATAAAACCAACCATTATGATAATCAGTGTCCTCATTTTCCTCTAATAATAATAATAATAATAATAATAATAATCCACAGGTACATACTTCGATGTGTTGGTAGGATTGGCGTGACTGAATGATAGGATAGGCTTATCAGGTCAGGGCATGCTGTCTTGACGCCCCAGATACAAATGTACCCACCATCAGGGGGGTTACAAAACTTTTGGAATACCTGGGTAGTGACGCTCCACGGACCTTAGTCACAGCTATGAATAAAGAGTAGACACGATACAGTCGCGGAAACTGCTTCGGCTATGCAGTCAAACCACCCGCGGTTTGTGATTGGGGACTGGGCGTCAACTGAAACATCAGCAAATAGCTGCTGTATAGAATGGTGGGGCGAGTGGCACCGACCCGTGAAAGGCCACCACAAGACAAACACAAAGTCCCAATGTCAACAGAAACCTAACCAGCTGGAAATGCTTCTCAGGACCCCCTTGGGACCACAACGCTGGTAAAGCCCGAGAGCACATTAAGTGGAAGAACAACATTTTATTATGCGCTAATAATATATTACTAAGAATTTAGAAACCAACAAGCCAAAATCTCAGACGAAAGCTACATGCCGCCTTCCGGAAACAACTTCCACCGCTAAACGTCAAAGAACAAAGAAATGCAGCTAAGCGACGACGTTTATCACTAACAATCTACTCCAGAAACATAGATTTGATGAAATAAGGCGGAAATTGCAGCGTTACTACAACAAGCCACTATTGGTGACGAAAAGAACAAGAAATCAAAAACGCCAAGCGCGACAAACCGTTAATGATGTGCAATATCAAGAAAAATTACACCACCCAAACCAAAACTTGAGGCAGAATTTCGGAAAGCCCTCTGTGAATTTGAGGGTACATATCCAACACTAAGATACACTAAAACGAAACAGAGAAAATTGTAATATACTGGCCATGACGAATAATTAAGTTCTCACACAATATTTAGCCAAAAATGTGGGCAGCTTTACGGATCTGCATACTGCGATATATGCTACGGCTGTAAGAACTATTGGAGGCATTACTGAACCCCTAAGCAAACATCCCACCCGTAAAGAAAAAAACATCCCGTAGGAAAAAAGTTGTACAAAAACGACTGCAGACATAAACAAAGATACTAGAAGAGCTTAGCAGTTTAGAGCGGGTAGAGGTAGTGCCAAGACTCTAAGTCACATGCACAAAATAGACAAAAAGTGAAGACACATGCTGAGTACAATCCAGGTTAACTCATAACTCTGAAATACTCGATACCTTGAATCAAAACCAACCGTCACTTAACGAAAACTGGACAAAAATTAGTGAGCCACCAAATCAAGCCGAGGTGGAGAGATGTTGGTTTTCAATATGGAGTTAAGGGCAACATAATTCAAACTTCCCATGGATAAACAGCGAAGAATGAACGGTCACGCAGAACACTACGAAGCATTCGGTAATAACAACAGAACAAGTCGCCAAAGCAATGGCTACGACACAGAACTGGAAAACAGCTGGGCCAGAAAATATCCATAATGTGGCCTAAAAACTTCACAGTGATGTACAAGTACCTAGCATGGCGCTTTCACTGTCTGATTGAGCACGCAAAACAAATACTGTAATTACTTGGGACAGGTAACACCTGCCTTCTGTAAAAAGGCGAAAACACTAAGGATCCCTCTGAATATCAACCCATTACTTGCTCATGTACATCGTAAAAGTATTCACGTCAAGCATCTCCTCGAAAATTTACGAACACCTCACAACGAACAGCATCGTTGTCCAGGACCAAAAACGGTGCATAAAGAAGTCCAAGGATGTAAAGAGCAGCTGGTTACTGAATCGGTGTTTAGAGCTTATCCATGTTTTTATAATGTACACAACAGATCCCGTCTAGTAGAAAACCTGCAATACCGAACGTCATCACGCAAAACCGTCTTCACTTAATGCATGGTAACACCAAAACAGAATCTGGCATAATTCCAATGAAAGAAAGATAATCCAAAGTGATAACCTGAGTCCGCTTTGGTTTTATCTGGCCCTGAAATCCCGGTCGTCCTTGCTCACACCAATACAGGATATGGATTCACCATAAAACAAAATGAGTATGACACCGAATAAACAACTTGATGTACATGGATATCAAACTCTACGGCTTTACCGAAAAGCATGCACCTACGCTAAATTGTAGAGCCTGCTGCTCCTAGGTTACAAACATGTACAGCATGTTATTGTATTGAATACTGTACGCAACTGTAACACAATGATATTATAACATAATATTATAAACTTACGGGACCACCGTCGTATATGCGGTCCGTCGTTGACCGAAACGTCGTTATGCGGCGCAAATCTGTATACTTGCCTCTTGGTCGCTGAACGTAAGCGGTTTATATATCCAACGTTTGACTTCGAAACTAGGAACTTTCAAACACGTATGCCTGCAACTTACGATGCGCAATGGCACTTAAAATTTTCACGAATCCTTGATTTAAAGAACTGGCTTTTTAATATCCAGTCGAATTCTTAACTGGTAGGCTTAAAATATAACTAATGATCCAACCAAGAAAACATTCAGGCAGAAACAATGCAACACTGTCACACAGGCCTCGATCCACACGTATGAATGATGTGAAACAAGTTGAGCAACAAAAACTACCACAGATCACTGCTCATAGCAATTACTACACAAATTAGCAGACTGTTAACCAGCACAAGAACAACACTCTGCCTTGGCTACCTTCATTCTACGCGATCAATTATGTGAATATCGGTATTCTTGCGATTCTCGCTCTTCTGGGATTTTACGCTGCGTAGGTTGGTAGTTCGTTACCGACGTTTCGGGACAACCTATCGGTCCCATCTTCAAGGGTCCAACAGTACAAGGACACTATGTATGCAGCTCTACAGGGAATGCAGTGGGCGGTGATTGGTTCTCAGACAAAGCAATGCTACCCAATATGGTTAGTGAAGCGTGGTGGGGGAAGGGAGGAAGACGAGGTGCCTAGGGGTGCTCCGAAATAAAACGGCCCCGGAACGTGAAGCCACCGCCAAGTACTGGAAGGGGGAACAAAGGAAAAGAAAAAGAAGAAGAAAAAAGATAGAAAGATAAAAAAAGTGTGGGGAAAGAGAAAACAGATAACGAATATCAATAGGTGGATAAGGAACATCAATAACTGCCCACGCCATTCCCTACAAAACTGCACACCTAGTGTTCCCATCATTCTTCTTGGACTACTTTACCCTTGAAGATGTCACCAATAGGTTGCACCGAAACGTCGCCAACACACTACCAAACTACGCTGCGTAAAATCCCAGAAGAGCAACCACCTCGTCTACACCGTGGCGGAAGCGTGAAATCACGCAACGGCTTGTTCAAAAGATTTCTCTACGTCGCACGTTGCCAAATTCCGGTTGTGTCTGCCTTCATCTGGTTCTGGCTGAAACTTTGCCGCGACAAAGAAAACTATTCCCGTTATCCTACATAAATATTTCCATTGGCCAGCCGAAATTTCATTTGTCACGCACCATCTTCGTGTATGTCTGTCACATCACACCAACAACGTACGTTGCTAATCTGGTGGCTTGATGGGATGGCAGACAGGATGGGGACTGGTCCAGGCGAATACTACCGAACGTCGATAACAAAGCCTCCAACAAATCATTTACTCATGCAGATTTGTTCAGTGAAAGTGAAGCATGTAAAAATCACAATCCAGAACCAAGTGATCAATTATCGCTAACACATTAGGAAAGAACCGAATGTCAATGACGTGTAGCGAATGTAATGAAGAGCTAGCAACGATACAACACATTACTGCAGGATGTCCACAGCCTACCAAATGCTTGTCACCAGCCAAGTACAACCTTAATGACCGCGATTTACCATACAAATACATTCCAACCAATGTTTTAGAAAGCGATAATTATATATTGTATTAGAACCGTAGTATTTTAACAGACAATACTGTTGCACATAACCGCCCAGACGTAACCTTTACAAATCAAGTGATGGATACCACATATCTGATAAACACTGCCATTCCAGAAATGCACAACCTACAAAAAACGATAACAAGTACCAAAATCTTGCAACTGAAGAAAGAAATTGCAGCAGAGAGCAGTACACATTGTTCCAATTATATCACCCATGGGAATTGCACCCCGGTCTCTCTCGACTACTCTACACAAACCTAGCCCACATCCTCACATGTGTATACAAATACAAACGTCTGTTGCACCTTCCCAATACATATGCAATAGTTTGAAGATTCTTAACTACTGGTATAAACCACCCATTATCTTGTCCTAGACCAATACTTTGCATCATAATGACAGGTCCACAGTCATTGATCGAACTATCCATAATAATAGACCAGACATAGTTATACTTGAGAAAACCATCAAAGAAGCATACTTCATAGATGTAGCAATTCTGAACAGTCAAAACCTTCACAGCACCATCACTGAGAAGCTCCAGAAGTATACAGATTTGAAAGAAGAGTTAGCAAGAATATGGCAGCTCAGAGTGGCCTATTTAACACCACTAGGACTATCCAGAATAGGTATGATTACCTACACATTACACAAGAGTTGAAAACTGCTTAATCTTTGGCCTGGTCCATATATTCCAATGCAGAAGAGAGTAATACTTAACACATCCCATATAAATTTTATGTTGTTAATACTGTGCATTTTCTTACATTCCATATTTTTTAAAAACGACAAAATGCACTGATTAAAATAAATAATATAGATCACAAAACACACTTCCTATCAGGTGTCAACTCCTACATGTTTCAGCACCAAAGAGCCATCATCAGGGAGTTACTCAGCAACAAAGCTTTGTAGGTCTAACAAACATTCCAGGCAACATTCACTCATATTTCCATCATAAAAACTAAAGGTATTACAATGTTAATACTCCAAATTACACATCCATGTTGCTGCATCAATGCTACCATACAGTGATAAGCCTTGTCTATTACAAATTCATAGGGGTACTACTTCCTGGGCTGTGTACACAAACATCTGAGTACACTATGTACCTTGACAATGGATACACCACACACTTTAGCTGGACAAGATCACTACATACCTTGCCACAGGATACAATGCATGCTTTAGCTGGTCGACACCCTTTTGGATCATACATTGGTATGGATTTTGATTACATAGTGCCTCACAGTAAGAGACATCCTTCTGCCATCAAAAAAATGTCAAAACTGTGTGCATGCCTATGATTATACATTTATCACACTCAGTTGCAGTAATATATAAACATAACATATCAAACCAATTACATACAAAAATATAAAATTAATCCCTATTACTTTCTAACACGTTTTCCTTGGCTTTCTTGTAGCAACCTCGCCATCAGATCACTGAAATGCAAATTTTTGGCTATTCATATACTCATTAGTACAACTCTCTTGCGACACTGTTGTTCTAAAATAGTTTTTCATTCTACACCTCACAAAGCTTCGCTCTGTTGACATCACTGGAGTCATAATTACTAATTAAATCCTACACAATATCTTTATATTTTGGAAGGACCATACAGAGACATCAGAGACTGGAGAGTTTTGTGTGTCATTTTGTCCCATGATGGATCAGAGTCCTCAGAAAAGATTTATACCATACATGACACGTGAATCTGTTGTTTAATAATCTTTCCACCTTCTTAATACTTTCTATTTTGTCGTCTCTAAATTCTTTATCAATCACAAGTATGATTAATGTGACAACTGTAACAATTGTGAATAAACAAGCTAAATTGTAAGATTTAAATCTGTCTTACAATCACGAATTAATGTATAAATACAGGAATGACTGAACAAGAATATACATTTTTCAGAGGTAGCTGCAAATGAATTAAATTTGGTTCTTTAACCAAAGAAGTGGTCTGTACAGCCCACATCACATAACTGCAGCAGTATAGGTTGTCAAAGGTGTAAGTATTCCTGGATATCAACATGCTGCCACATCTGATAATACTGGCTTTCTTACCTACCTATGCAGAATCAGCGAACACCGTTACTCCGAACAAAATCACTGCACCAAAAATGTAAACTAACTTTCCTTCACTTTGAAATGTTGTTCTTGTGTGTAACCTGGGGCCAGTCCTCACTTATACATAGCCCAGATGTAACTCTCAGTTACAGTTCAGTGTGGCACATAATCTTAAATACACAGATGTACTAATGAAAACAATTTCTTCCCCTAATGGCTTCAGCAACACAACTTAAATCGAATGTACATAAACTAAAATTTAATCACCCACGGCATTAGAGTATGTTCATATAAACACCTCGTACTCACATTTACAACCCTGTACTGTGCATATTAAAATCACAATATTCACCTGTCAGTCTGTGTGCTTACAACAATTTGAGAACTGTAAAATCGATTTTAATGAAATTTCATACAGAAAAACTTTATGAGTAAAACTATCCAACCAGTTCAATTTTAATTTAATCTGGACAATTTTACTGACCACATTACATTAAAATCTGCACGTGTATACAACCCTGTTCTATGCATTTGTGCAATTTGTATTCCAGTTTCTTGCAGAGGTGTTGCTATCACCTGGGAAAACCAGACTATCTGGAGTACCAGACTTGTAGAGAACTGAAAGTACCCTATGAGTTACACTATGTGCACACTTCCTAATTTAATTATTGCTCATGGCAAATCAGTATTTCTGGAGACATGCTTTATTTTTCTTTTTAAGTATGTTTTCTAATGACAATGTTGATTGCTACAGTTAAATAGTATTGGTGACAGATGAATGAATGATTATGCTGCTCTGTTGAAATGACAATGACAGGGGACAACCAAAAAACTTGAAGAAAACCTGTCCCAGTGCCACATGTTCACCATAAATCGCACATTGGTTGGCCTCATACTGAACCCATGGTGATAGGCTACTGACTAACCTAGGTCATGGCATGGGCCACCATGCCAGGCCTTGTGCATTCCTGTAATCTGTTAAGTAAACATAATTTTTCTATTAAACAGTATCACATGTATGTGTATTATATGCTCCAAATGCTTCTGACCCTGCAATGAAATAATTATCAACATGGAAGGTCAATTTTCAAGCAAAATGGTGTACCATGTGACAAAAATGTGGTTTCCACTTAAGTCAGGTTGTCTCTTACAATGTAATGGTAATTACAATGACATTAAACTTTTAAACAGGTCCTATTTTGGCATCTGTACAGTTCCATTACACCCATCCACATATTAAAAACAAAATCTTGTACATTATTACATTTTCAAAGGAAAATAAATATATAAATATGTAATAAATTCACAACTCGGTTATTGTTAGGAACTGTAAACTCGTTTTTCAAATAACTGGATCGCCTGAGGATCACCACCATGGTCAAAACATGTAGCCACATTTATGTTAATAAAGTTGTGAAGACAGCAAGTAATAACATTTATAGTGTCACTAAAACTACAAATAATAACACTGATAGTGTCATTAAAACTACTAAGTTCTAATTCATCTCAGTTAAAAGAAACATTGGTAATAAATCTGATTTCAGGGTTTTCTTAATGCAGAGAGTGATTCATGAGTTGTGGACATTACTGCAGGACATAATTCCTTCGCACTTTGTGAGCAAGAGTTCATAGAAGCACGTGTCTGATTCTAAACAGGTATGGAGTTACAATCACTTGAAACTTGGAACAAACATTATGGATTACTGAAAAGATACAGAATTGAGTAATAACCAAGCACATTACCTGATAAGTTTAATGTTTCAATTTAACTTCATGAAAAGTACTGGCTCTCATTTATACTGGCCTGTGCTGAAGGGAGGCTTCTGAAAATCCTGCCCTCAGCCAGAACGCACCTTACCTGTTGGCTGTGAATAGTGCACGTATAAGTGTTACAGACAAGCCTGAAATGTACTTATGTTACCTGCCTTTCAGTGGAAGAAGCAAATTGTTCAAGGTCATGCACATACAACAGATTCCAAAAGGTCTGAAGTGTGGTTCACAGGGGTGTTAATGAGAATCAGAGAACTCCCATAGCACTATAACCCTGAGAACAGGAGCCATGTTAACAGGTAAGCTTTTGATCACAAAGACCTAGAAAATCATCTCCTACATTAATATTCACAACTCATGAATGACCTTGTATAGTATCTGTTTAATAGAAAATCTGTATGTCTTGTGTCTCCACTACACCTACTACCCCCCAAACAAACAAATACTACAACTCAAGAAGGGACATTTGGGCTTACCAGATATGTGTGAAATACAACATTTACAATCATGGGAGTCCTCTTGACAACTGACTATTAAATGTCATCTACAATAAACCACCTTAACAATACCTACATACTGGTGTAATTTAAACAATTACACCATTTATCTACAAACCAACTCTAACATTATATGCAAGCTTCACTTCATGCATTCCAGCTACAGTGTTTCTTTTGTCACATTCTGATCTGTCTTAATAAACATATGTTCTATCACATTCATGACTAATATTCTGAAACTGTTTCACACCATTAACATTAATGTGTACGTAAATTGTCTTGCACCCCCATCAACAAAATCCCACTTCTTTTTTCAAAGGTACAGAATTTTACTGCCACATATAAATTAAGCTTAATACATTTGCCCAACAATGTGTGTTATCACATGAAGCAATATTTTCTATCATTACACCCAGCTTTCCTCCAAAAGTACCTTAAGCTGTGTACAAATACGAGCTCTGAGTTAATTCCAGATATCTCTGCATACATACACGTAATGTGGTTTGCAGATTATCCATGAACATCTTTTAAAAATTTCTTCAGTTGTTGAATTTGATAAAGATTTATAATAGTGTTACACACACACACCCCTGTGGAAAAAAATTACACTTCTTTTCTGATTTTCCTGTTTCATGTTTTCTACCAGTCTGTTTTTTCCATGTTTGCCACCATTCTGCTTTGAGATCTTTGACATTCGATGATGTGTTCCTGCTATATGCAGCCAGTTACAGTAGGTACAGAAGAGTAATGTAATGACACCATGATACATTATTGTGATGTACTGTGTGTTTGAGCTGAAAATGGACCACTTCTCACTCCCCGCATTTTATTATTTTCATACTTCTCTTCATTCCATTTCACAAACTAAATGGTTATTGGTACTCACACAGCAGTGTATCTTAAGTCTACTTAAGAGATCACTTGGAAATGAAAGTTATAATACTGATAGCTGTAAATGACATATGGCAGACAGGCCGACAAATTTACAAAAACAGGACACTGACTCAAGACAAAGCACAGAGGAAAGCCAAATCTGTATTTACAAATTAACATTAATATATGTACTGCATAACATTCCAAATTAGCCATAAAGACAAAGATTCACTTTCCACCCATGCAGGGTTCAGTAACTCCCTGCTGATATTGAGCAAAAGCCCTAATGAATATTCAGTTAAACCCCAATATAGTGCCACCACTTGTACACCACAATTTGTGGCTGTATATCAAGAGCAATAGCAAATCAAAGTATTGTATGATGGGAAATTCCTGTTCACACATTTTCATGGCAACTAATTGAGGGCAGGACTATATCAAGAGGTGCTGAAATGGGGGGGGGGGGCACTATATTAGGTGCTGACTGTATATCACATTGTTTTATTCACAGAAAAATACCCTAATTGGGATACATAGACCTAAGTATAACCCAGCAACACTGGATGAAATTCTGCAATATACAAGCAACTGACAGTATTCTGGAACATATTCAAATATTTCAGCAGCACGCCTTTTTTTAAATAAATATTGATCCTGCAAACCTTTCATTTCACACATTCCATGAAATATAATGCGTAGAACCCGAGTTTCTGTTCTTCCGTTTGTATAAAGAGATTTATCACAAAATCTGCTTGAAATAGTATGTCCAAAATACATAACAGTACAGGCAGCCCTTGTTTCATGCCTTTTTGCTTTACCACCCCTTCTTAAAGTACACCCCCATTCATATTTGGTTTAATGGCCTTTGGCTGGCTGTGCACAAGGATGCTGCCAACAGCATATAAAACTCATGGTGTAGAACAAAGCTAACAGGAACAATGCTCCATGTAAACCGCGTACATAATGGTGTACTTCCTGTGGTGTGTTTATTTGCCTTTATTCAAGTCTTTTTTCCTTATTAAATCATTAAGAAATGTAAATCCACAACCCACGGTGCAACCACTTCCCTCAAAAAACATAGCATAAGACAATCTATACCGAAGGGAAACGAGACATAATAAATTGGCCTGAAAAAGGTACACACACTTATAACAGCTACAAAATCCATGATAATGCTGAAAATGAAAGAACATGATAAGTCAGAACCTCCCTCTCCTGTAACTCTACAGCTACAGTCACCATGGCCTACCTCATCATCATCTGACCCCCTCCCCCTCCTTCACTACTGATGCACTAGCCTCCTCAAGCCATCTCACCCAGCTGTGAACATTACGGGTGTGCAAGTTGTTTACATTTACTTTCTAATTTACATAGGCTGAAAATAAATATTGCTTATCTCTATACTGATTACACACACATTACAATAACATGTATATGCATATACACTGCACTAAAAGCCAGAAGGTCACGGGTTCAATTCTCGATGATGTCATTGCTACTTTTCATTGACACAATTGACAAACTGATGCAATATGGCCCTGGGGCTGAATCAGCCTCTAACAGAAACAAGTAAGTACTGAGAATATTCCCTGGCAGGTAAGGTGGCCAGTGCTTGGGCTGACAACCTTATCACATTCATGCGCCAACTGTCTTGAAATCTGACAGCTTCAACCTCCTCGAACCCTCTGAGCCCAAACAAGTCTGTACAGGGATTGCTTTACTTTGCTTATAAGTATATACACCATGTATGAAGCGGCTGTGATTGGTACAACTGTCCCTGACCCTTACCTATTCAATTATTTCTTATGGAAATATATCTGACTTAAACAAATCTCATTAATGTACACTTTCTCAGAAATACAACAAAGGTGTAAACAAAGGACTACCTGTACATGCAGATTATTTCTTTCAATTACTATGATCCAATTTTAGAGTACTCATCCCTATCAAGAATTCAAAGTGACAATACAATCTACCATTAGAGTAATTTAGATACTGTAAAATTTCTCTGAGGGTGCATCCACACCAGTAACAGCATACCATGTCATCAGAAAGTTACTAGATTACATATTCAATACATTTACGGTAATCATGCACTGGTAGGAAACTTAAACATGTTGCATTAAGTGTTCAGTACAAATGACTATCCACTGTAGAACTAGTTTGCTTCCTGAATTCAGATTTGGCACCTGCAATACTGGCTTGAGCCAGCCATGATACTTCCACAGTTAAAAAATGGAAAAATAACAGAAGAAATCTATATTAATAACAAATTAACAAAGTTAAGACATACTTTGTTACTTCATTCATGATTACTTGTAACACCTGTTCTTATGTTTCTTCATTATAAGGCAATGTCTACCATCCTGATTTACAAGTATAAATGTGTTACTAATTTTGCAGAGGTTGGTATTAAACTGTGAAAGTCTTAGAGAATAGTTAAACCTGGATCACCACACAGGACATCACGCTGAACATAAAAGACTTTGCTTCTGTATGGTTGTTTACGTAAGGTATGATCTACCCTTGAAGACATTTTATACAGTCTGGACTGCATAAAATTACTTCAGTCTTTGGCATCTTCACTCTTGTAAAAGTTTCTACATGAAACATGTACAAGAAGGCACTGTGGATGACTATCACAGAATATGCACAGTGAATTCATTGTCTACATAATTAAAATTATCAGCCTTAAAGACAGTAAAACCTTGGGCCCACTTAAAATAATCCACTGTAAAAAACCTAGCATTAAATTTATCCAAGTCATTGCATAATATACACAGGACACATAAAATAGTCTATTATAAACCACACCTACACCTTTCCCAATATATCATGAATATACATTTTTTTCCGGTATCCTCTTTTCATCGCAAATTTTATACATATTAAAATTAAAATCACAGCTGAAAAAGCATACAATAACACACATAAACTAATGTCAAAAATGTTAAAATTCCAACCAAGTCGTTTCTTTTCTGCATCATTTACAACAAACTGTTCTACAAAAACTGACTCTACAGCAGAAGGAATGTATTCCTTTTTGATACCCATGTAGCTAATGTTTTGCTTGCCATACATTTGCTTTAAGTGATTCATGACCTCATTAACATTCCAACTGTCATCTTTGTTCCTACATGTTGGACATGTTTCACGAGATGGAAACTGGATTTTGACATGGTATGGATCCTCTGTTGGGTCACCAGACAGACGCTTGTTTGCCTGATTATGGGCTCCCCACAGCCATAAGACACTGTCCTGTGGGCTGGAAACTTCATGCATTGATTTGACTGCCATTTCCTGAAAGTGTCTGGAACAATCTTCACACCCAAAAAAATAAGTTACATAACCCAACACTGCATGAAGGACTTCTAGGCTATCCAGTTGCTTATTCTGAATCACTGAATTGACAGTAAGGGTGTGAAACAGAGTCCACAAACCACATGGATACCCACGGAAATGTGGCTTGCTGCCTTTACAACCAATCCAGTCATGCAATGAGAACACAGATTCTGGCCCATTATCAAACATATTCAAATATTCCAGTACCTTTTCGCCTCTTACTTCATTTGTATGTTTATATATGGCATTCTTAAAACTGTCCAAAATTTTCAGAGCTCTGTTGCTGAATGGAAGGTACTTCACAAGAACATTCAGGTAATCTTTCAATGCAGTGAGAGCCTGGCCTGAAATCAGTTTGTATGACGGAACCTCATGCTTAAGACTGTAAGCGATTGTCCTCTCCAAGTCCACATAGAAAACAACATCTCCCATTTGTTTAATTTCCTGCCTTTTTTTGTTTTCTTCTTCGGCTGCCATTAACAATAATAAATCAGATATTTCCATAGTCTTGGAATCCTCAGGAGATTTTGGCAGTTCCTCCTGTGGTACAATTATGTGTCTTGATTTCAGAAATGTTTTTATTGATTTGCGGAAAGATTCTCGTGTTTTATCACCGACAGTCAGAGGAAATTTTGTCATGTCATTCTCAACAACTACCAAGCTTGGAAATGTAGACACACCCATAAGTTTTGAAACAGCTTCATTCTGATTCAGCACAGATCTGACATGAACACTGTCTATCTGATGAAGATCCAATATAACTTCCGTCCCAACAAATGAATCAATATCCTCAAATATTAGAATTATAAACTTGACTGATTTGGGAACATACTTCCACAGATTCTTAATGTCACTGTTCCTGTACGGTGTAATATTTGGCCAGCTGGCCCCCCTACCTTCCACATGTTCTTTTTTCAATATTTCAATGATTGTAGATCGTATCTCTTCAACATTTTTGCCTTTATTCACTGTAACTCCCATATGATCAGGCTTTGAATTGGCTGGGATGAACTTCAGCATTGGATAATGCATTATTTCATACTCACGACACAATGGGTTATTGTCATCATTTGCACAATCCACAGCTGCAACAGCTATAACATCCTTCCAATCTGAAATTAAAGGAATGTACCTTTTTATCATTTTATGTAACACCTATATAAGAACAGTGTAATGACTAATGTTACCCTCCTGTCTCAATGGGAACACATGAGAAGCATGTGCACATAGGACGATAATATTAAAATGCATCTTACAGAGCCACAATGTAAAGACTGGATCTGTTTTGAACCGGCTGAGTATAAAGCCTATGATAGAATTCTGTGAAATGGTGTCAAATCTTGAATATTTTTAACAAGAGGGCATTTCTTTTTCAACTGCTTACGAATGACACTGTACCCTTTAACCAGTGTGCTGACTAGTACCAAATATAGAGGCTATTTATCATTAAATAATACCCTGATGAACACAAATAATAAATCAAGAAGACAGGATAAATGGCTACATTTCAAAATATGAGTATGGTGGAAGCTGTATGTAAGAAGTTGCTGCTCTTAAGGTTGTCAACTTCAGATGGCACAAAATGAGAAAACACCGGACAGAGAGGGTATGGTTATACATAGCAAAATCTGAAGATATTTTGTGTAAGTTACGTTAGGTGGGTTAATTTCCATTAGGAAACATTACGTTAGTGCTTCACATAGGGTATTCAATTGGAGGAACAAACTAGATTCTGACACTACAAAATGAAGGTAACCTGTTACACAGTATCATTTTCAGTTTTAAATTTCTTCCTTCGGCAACTGCACGATAATTCAAGCACTCACCTGGCTGCCATTCCCTGGAATTATTTGAAACAAACTTCACACCCAAAATATGTTACACATTTTTTAACATTTTCATGCCAAATTCAGCTTAATACATGTCACCTCAAAAATTACAATCTTTCTTCTACTCCAGAATCAGGGAACCACTCTGTACTGCCAACATCTGCATGTACACACGCGCGCGTGCGCGCGCACACACACACACACACAAACAAAAGGACCCTTCTATTGTCAACATATGTACTAAACATAAAACTTGTAGAACTTACAAGTGATGAAGCAGAATTAAATCAGATCCTACACAAAGCTGAGGCACAAAGTTACAGAGGTTATATCAGCAGACATCAACAATCTTTTGTTCTAGATCAGAAGTCTGAAAGAATTATGTGAGGACAAGACAGAGAATGTACATATGTAATACGTGAAAAAGTAAAAACCATTAGCACTCGAGCTATGTTACAAGTGACGTGCAAAACAGATGGGATTGGCCTGAGCTTACAATGACGTACCATCAACTGAAAAATTGAATGAGCCTTACATACATCTGTATATTCAAATATAAACAGAACAATTTAAGTTTCTCTGTCTATGCTGACACACAACCTCCCATCAATTTCACTGTATTAATTTTAACCTAATTTTAAACCATAACAAAGGAACATGCAAATTATGAAAATAACATGATTGTAAAAAGTAAGCTCCCATTTTAGCAATTGCAATTATATGTATTTTTAAGTGTTTTATCAACCTGATGATGACCCTTTAAGGTCAAAACATGTTGCTATAAAAATTATCAACAATAATGCTGTGTTAACATTTCTTACTTAGTAACTAATTATACAAGAACACAACAGAATATCTAACTTTAAAAAACTGCATACATAATGTAACACCAAGGCACACATGTGTAACCACCGGCACCATGCAAAAGTTATAAGTATTAAGTATTATGAACGTATGTCTAAATTCTTGTCTTAATCATCCAGCATGCAAATCATCTTTTTTGTGCCATATTATACTGTCATCTGTAACTTGTCTGGCTTGAATATATCTTTCTACATTATCTCATAATGGCATGATTTTGGAAAGAAGTTATTGACCACAACATGTATGTTCCCATTTTCTACACAAATTGGTCTGAAACATCTCTCATTCTAAGAAGAATTCAGAGATATACTACCATAAATTTTCACAGGTCTTCAAGTACCTGTTATTCTTCTCAGAATTCAATCAAACTTTCATTTTCTTGAGATTTTTTAAAAACCCTCAAAAATCAAGTTTCATGAAACTCTATTCAGTGGAAGCAGAGTTGTGCCATGTTGACAAATGGATGGAGAGACAGACATGATGAAGCTAATAGTCACTTTTTGCAATTTTGTGAACACACCAAAAAAGCAGACAGTAAATCAGAATGATCAGAAGTACTGATAGGAAGACACAAAAGTAAGCAAAATGATAACAAAACCAATATGAATTATAATAGATCAGTATGAACTACAAAATAGCAGTGATGGATGTGTAAAAACAGCCACAAAACATGATTATGAAAGGAAAAATTAGGCAAGTAAAAAGAATACATATCAGACAAGAAGAAACATGAAGTTATAATTATCAGTGACAGTCATGCACAAGGCTGTGCTGCAGTTATACATTAAACTTGATAAGACTTAATGAGGTTAAATGGTTGTAAAACCAGAAACAAAAGCAAAGAATATAACAGAGCAAAGGAGAACTTGAAAAACTGACAAAAAAAGCATGTTATTGTGCTATGGGGAGCCAAAAAGGATGTGGGCAGAAATAATTCCAGTATTGCTAAGAAAATTAATCATACAAGCTTTATAGCAATGAGTGTTCCACACACACACACATATATGATTTAGACATACAGTATATTCATGTGTACATAATGAGGTGAAAGTGTTTAACAGAAAACTACAGAAACATATGATGGATTTTGATAACACATTATAGAAGCCAGGGACCAAGGAAAAGGAAAATAAAAGATCAAAAACAAGATCCAATGGAAGTCACAAGGAATACAAATGACATGGCGAAGAGAAACTAGGGATTATAAGAAGTGGAGGATGACTCTAAAACATCAAGAAGACTTCACAAACAACCGGTAACTAGGAGAGAAATGATTTTTTTTGGACAAAAGGCAGTGTAAAATACTATGACAGAAACAGAAGCAGGTAACAGTAAGGATCTAACATCTCATGTAATATATGTCCTTCCTCCTAATGTTTACAGTCTAAATAATAAATTAACAGAATCAGATGTAGCATGCTGTACAGAACACTGCCAAAAAGAAGAGCAAATAAAACTGCCAAGTACTGAACTATTTAACCCTTTGACGCCGGCATTAAA
>Ga0123355_10004870_pt1 | contig 19541 bp, 12 predicted proteins | sample TergutEmb28metaG_3_FD_89872 | JGI IMG/M metagenome (GOLD analysis project Ga0123355, IMG submission 89872) | Embiratermes neotenicus P1 segment gut microbial communities from Petit-Saut dam, French Guiana - Emb289 P1 | ecosystem: Host-associated > Arthropoda: Insects > Digestive system > Gut ...
CCCGGTGTGACCGGGCTCTGGCAGGTCAGCGGCCGGTCCGACACCAGCTATGCGCACCGCGTGTATCTCGACACGTGGTACGCGAAAAACTGGACTGTCTGGCATGATGTTGCCATCCTGGCTAAGACAGTCCCTGCAGTCCTCAAGCGCGAAGGTGCCGTATGACCCCCCGTAGCCGGCGCCCATGGTCGCAAGTGTTCGACCGGCGCACCCCGACCTACGTGATCGACCCCAGTTCGTCGCCACGCCGCGAACCGTCGTTCACCCGCTCCGAACCGACTTTCGCCCGACCGCAACCGGTACGCGGCGGCAAGCCGCAAGCTGTGCGGGGCGGCAATGGTGCCGCCGCGCCTGCAGCAGAAGCCCAACCGGCCGCACCCGTCACACCAGCCGAGCCGCCCGTCGCGCCAAACCTCGCCTTTACGCCGACCCAACCGAAGGCCGGGGGACGCCACCTGATCGGGCGCGCCCGCGAGCAGGCGCGTATCGTGCAAGCGCTGCTCGAGGATCGCGCCCACGTCGTTCTGTACTCGGAGCGGGGCCGCGGTAAGACGTCGCTCGCGAACTGGGTGATCGAGACCTTGCGACGCTCGGGCGCCATGGTCGGCCGCTTTACCTGCGACGCGGTCACCACGTACGACGACCTCATGCGCGGCGCGGTTCGTGACCTGCCGCCGTCCCTCTTGACCATTGAAGCGGCCCGCCAAAGCTCCGAAGAGGGCTGCGGCGGCGCCTTGCCGCCCGGGGCCCTGCAGGCGCGCGATCTCGTCTCGCTGCCCGAGCGCCTGGACTGCCGGCGCCTCGTGCTGGTAATTGACGAGTTCGACCGTGTTGTCGATGACGCGACCCGGACGCGGCTTGCCGACACCATCAAGCAGCTGTCGGATCGCGTTGTGCCGTTGCAGTTTCTCATTCTCGGCGTATCCGACAACCTCGAGCAGATCCTTGGTCAGCACCCTTCGACCAAGCGCGCGATCTACGGCGTCCACCTGCGGCTCTTTGAGGACGCCGAAATGGCGGAAATGCTCAAACGAGCCGGCCACGAGAGCCACGTCGAAATGCCGGAATGGGTGGTCGATCGGATCGTCAAGCTGGCGCGCGGCATGCCGCACATGGCGCAACTCTTCGGACTTCGGGCGACGCAGGCGGTGGCCGCGCGCGGGGACCGGATGGTCAACCACGAAGACTACGCCGAGGCGGTCGAGCGACTGATCGAGGACGCAAGCCCGTTCACGCACGCCTTGTACGCCGCCTTGACGAAGGGTGGCACCGACACCGCGATGGTTCAGACGCTGCGCCAAATTGCGCTCGCCCCGCAGGACGCTTGGGGCCGCTTGCCCGTGCGCGAGACGGAGGACGGTGCCGCCGAGGTTGCCGGTATTGAGGTCGGATCATCCGCCTGGATGCCGATCAAGGCGGCGAACCTGCTCGCGCCAGCGGCGCAGTCGGCGATCCTCTGGGGGTTCATCGATCGCGCACTCTTCTACCACACACTTCTCATCGCCGAACGCGAGCACACGGCAGCGTTCGTTGCAGCGCGTCAGCGCGCATTCGGTCCACAACCACGAACCCCTATGTCGCCACACGAGCGCATTGTCGCGCTGCAGCGCGGCTGAAGTAGAGTAGAGAATGCCGATGGACATATTCAGCGCGGCCGTGCCGCCCTCAGCCCACGTTGCCCCAGCAGAGCCAACGGCACCGCTGATCCCAGCGCTGCGACTGGCGCGGCTGTTCAAGCGCTACGCCTGGGTGATCCTGAGCTGCACAGTAATCGCCGGCCTTGCCGCGTTCGGTTACGCGCACACCCTGCCCAAGACCTACACCGCAAACAGCGCTCTCGCCGTTGAGGGATCCAGCTTCAACATCCCGCAGCTACAGGGCGCGGTGAAGCAGGACAACGGGCCGGACCCGATGCCCTACGTCAACACCCAGGTGGCGATCCTCGCCTCGCATGCGCTGATTGCCCAGGTTGTCGGCCAGCTGCATCTGGACCAGCTGGAGGAGTTCAACCCGGCACTCCGACCCAAAACCCTGCTGACCGAGGTCAAGGGGTTTGTGCGCACGGTGTTCATGCGCTTTGTCTCACAGCCTCGCTCGGCCGCCGACAAGAAGGCAGCAACCGACGACGCGGTCATCGGCACTGTCACGCGTGCGCTGGCCCTCTTCAAGGACGAGCGCAGTCTTGTCATCTCCGTCAGCTTCACCGCGCGTGATCCGGTGCTCGCGGCGAAGGTCGTCAACACGCTGATCGCCGACTACATGGCCCAGCAGGCGAACCGCCGCACGAAGATCGACACGAATGCCGCCACAGACCTCGCTGCACGTGTCAAGCAGGCCCGCGCCGACCTCGACGAGATCGAGCAGAAGATGCAGGCCGTGCGCAGCAACCAGGATTTCGTGGAGCTGCGCGCTGGCAGCATCGGCCAGCAGCAGGTCGAGGAACTCACGTCCGCACTCACGAAAGTGTCGGAGCAAAAGACCGAGGCCCAGCTGAAATACGACCGCGCCGCTGCCGCGTTGCGGAGCGGCAGGACTGACGCACTCGCCGCTGTGCTCGACGATCCGTCGATCGCGCAATTGCGCGCACAGGAAGCAACAGCCGCGGGGCAATACGCGAATCTCGCTGCGCGCTTCGGCCCGCACTATCCCGGTATGCACAGCGCGGGCGCGGCGCTCGGGTCGATCCGCGGACAGATCTCAAGCGAGGGGCATCGCATTGTCGACTCCCTCCGCGCGCAGGTGCAGGTTCTGCGAGGGCAGGAAGCCGACATCAAGTCCGAGCTCGATCAGGCCCGGCAGAAGGCGATGGCCGGACAAAACGTGGCCGCTCAGCTCGACCAACTGAAGCAGGAAGAAAAGAGCCGGCGCGAGGTCTACCAGTCGTTGCTGGAGGGCCAGCAGAAGACCGTGGCGCAACCGAAGGACGACGCGACACCGGACGTGCGTGTCATCGGTACGGCTTCGGTTCCAGGTCTGCCGTCGGGCCCCCGCACGATGCTCGCGGGCGCACTCGGCGCCGGCGGCGGTTGGTTCCTCGGCTGCCTCCTGGCGCTGACACGACTGCGCCGCGTGGACGGTTTCTTCAGCGCCGATGAGGTGACCGCCGCGACGGACCTGCCGGTTCTGGCGACCGTGCCACGCGACCTGATCCGCCAGGGGCGCGGCATTCTCGCGTCTTCCGGTCCGCGGGCACCGGTCCAGATGGCTGACCCGGTGGAACTGGAATCGCTTCGCGCCTTGCGGAGCCGCCTGCGGCTTCTCGGACGCATGCGCCTCCCGCGTTGTGTCGTCTTCTTGCCCCAGGCCTCCGGCCGGCGCGACGATCACGCGGCCCGCCTTGCGGCCGCGTTCGCGCGGGTCTCGGCCGGCGACGGCGAACGCGTGCTGCTCGTCGAGGGAGACCTCGAGAATCCGAAGCTCGCGCACGCGCTCGGGATGTCGGTGGGCGGACGTCCGGGGGCTGCACCGGGCGGCATTCTGGGTGTCGTCGCGGGATCCGAATGGCACGACATGGTGGAATCGGACCGCCAGCCGCCGCTCGACCTTCTGGTTGCACCGGGACGTGTGGACAACGCTTTCGAACTGGTGACGTGTGCGAGGTTCCAGAATTTCCTCGTGGAAGCGGCCGAAGACTACGAGCTGATCGTGCTGCACGCCGCGCCCGCGCTCGACCCGTGCGCGACCGCGCTCGCCCGGCGGGCTGACGCAACGCTCCTGGTGGTCGATGGCCGCCTCGATGTGAATGCGGCGCGCCAGGCGACCGACAAGATCAGCGAGGTCACGGCGTCCCCAATGGCCGCCGTCCTCGTGGATCGAGTGTGAGCGGCGCTGTTCTCGCCGCCAGCGCCATTCTCTGCGCACTGGGCACGCTTAGTCTTCTGCTCGCGATGCACCCTTTTACGACCTATCCCTTGAGCCTCAGGGTGCTCCCGCGCCGCCCGCTCGGCCCCGCGCCGGCGGGCGCGGGGCCGCCTAGCGCGGCGCTTTGCGTCTCAGCCTACAATGAGGAGCGTGTCATCCGCGACAAGGCGGAGAACATGGTCGCGATGCAGGCGGCGATGCCGGACCTCCAGCTCTTTATCTACGTAGATGCCGCATCGGACCGCACGGCCGCGATCGCCCGGGAATTCGAGCCTCGGATCCGGATCGTCGAGGCCGCCACACGCGCTGGCAAGACGCACGGCATGAACACACTCGTCGGCATGGCTCAGGCAGACGTGGTCGTCTTCAGCGACGCCAATGTCATTTTCGCGCCTGACGCAATTCCCTGCCTCCTCGCACCCTTCGCCGATCCTGCCGTCGGCGTCGTCTGTGGGCACCTCAGCTACACCGATCCGGACGGGAGCGGGACGGCCGCGGCAGGCTCGCTTTACTGGCGGATGGAGGAGCACATTAAGGCGCTCGAAAGCCGCACCGGATCCTGCATGGGAGCGGACGGCTCGATCTTCGCGATCCGCCGGGCACTCCACGAGCCGCCGCCGGACGACCTTATCGACGACATGTACGTCTCCATGGCAATCCTCTGCGCCGGCTCGCGCGTCGTCCGTGCCGAGGCGGCGCACGCGACCGAAGCGTCCGTCTCACGCCAGGGCGAGGAGTTCCGCCGCAAGATCCGTATCGGCTGTCAGGCCTTTAACGTGCACCGCGCCCTGTGGCCGCGTCTGCGCCAGCTTCCCGCCATCGATCTCTACAAATATGTTTCGCACAAGCTGCTTCGCTGGCTCGCTATCTACCTGCTCGGCTTTGGACTTGTCGCTCTCCTTGCTGGCGTCGTGCTGCTGAACCCGGCCATAGCTCTGGCGTTCAGCGTCATGGTGCTGCTGGGGATCGGCGGGATCGCATTGGCGCGGCCGGGCAAGGTGGCCGCGCTGCAGGACGTGCTCCTGGCATTCGTAGCGACCGGCCTCGGCGTCTGGCGGTCGATACGGGGCGATCGCTTCCAGACCTGGAACCCGCCCGATTCCGCGCGTATGACATTCGCGGGGACCAGCGGAGATCCACGCTGATGCGAGTTGCATTGGTCGACCCGTCGCTGTTTACGCTTCCGTACGACTGTGCTCTGGCAGACAGCCTGACGCGGCTGGGCCATGACGTGGTTCTCTACGGTCGCAGGGTGGCGGCCAACGAGAACCGCCCTTCCGGGGTGCGCCTCGATCCGGTCTTCTATCGCATGGCAGGAAACCGCGTCGTCGCTGGGCTTCCCCCCCGCTTGCGGCTGGCCGCGAAGGGGGTCGACCATATCTGGTCGATGTTGCGGCTGCCGGGACAGCTGCGCGCGTTGCAACCCGATGTGGTGCATTTCCAGTGGCTGCCGCTGCCGGTCGTAGATCGCCGCCTGTTGCAATTCTACCGCCGCATCGCACCGCTCGTCCTCACGATGCACGATACCGCGCCCTTCAACGGCAACCCATCCGCACGCCTGCAGACGGTCGGCTACTTCGATTGCATTGACCGGATGAACCACGTGATCGTGCACACCGAACAGGGCCGCGCTCGCCTTCGCGCGTTGGGGGTCGCGCCTGATCAGATCAGCGTCGTTCCGCATGGCGGGATGGCGTGCGGGGCCGACATCGCCGATGACCCGATGCAGGGAATTCTCACATTCACATTGTTCGGCAAGATCAAGCCATACAAGGGTGCGGACATTCTGATCGAGGCTTTCGCCCTGCTGCCGGAAGCGCTCCGTGCAGAGAGCCGGGTCCGCATCATTGGCAAGCCTTATATGGACCTGTCCCCGCTGCGCGCCCTGGCGGAGGCCCGCGGCGTTGCCGCGTCCGTGTCGATCGAACCGGGTTTCGTCCGCGACGAAGACCTGCCGCCGGTGTTCGCGCCGGGCAGTGTCGCTGTCTTCCCGTATCGCGTGATCGACGCGAGCGGCGTTCTGTTCCAGGCCCTCCAGTTCGGACGCCCCGTCCTGGCATCGCGTATCGGCGTCTTCGCCGAGCTGCTCGCCGACGGCACGCATGGTCGGCTCGTCGCGCCCGAGAACCCAGAGAAACTCGCCGCAGCGATGACGCAGTTCGTCGAGGATCGGGCCTTCGCGTCGGGCGCCGCGCGGGCCGTGCGTCTGCTCTCGCGGTCCAGGGGCGATTGGATGGACGCCGCGGCCAGGACGGCGGAGGTCTATGCACGCGTCAACGCGAAGGCCTGATGCTGCCGGGCTGCTGCGATGACGCCGTGGCCGGCGCAACCCATGCGGGGCTGCGCGGGCCTGGGGCCACTTCGGTGAGCGAAACGGTGCAGATCAGCAGCACTATCAGGTACACCATCGGTCCGAACTGCTGGTAACCGCCGGCGAGCATCAAGAGCACCAACGCGGGCGGGACGAGCGCGCTCTGGCGTGGCGTCCGTTGCCCGCTCAGGAACAGAGAAACGTACAGGATCAACACCGGGAACCCGTACTCGATGGCGATCTTCACGGGCGTGTCGACCGAGTAGTAGTAGGGGAGCGTGAGGCGTTCGCTCATACCGGCACCGATGCCAAGGAGCGATGCGCTGGGGTAGTCGCGCAGCACGTCACTGATCAGCCAGAACGGGCTCACGAAGCGGAGGAAACCGCTGCTCCCAATCGTATTGAATTCGTTCAGTCGAGCGACCACGATGTCGGCCACGGCCGGAACAGTCAGCATCACCACAACTGCGATCAGACCGGCGAACGCGATGCACGCGGCGGCCAGCGCCACGCCTTTCCCGCGAAGCCGCACCGCGACCGTCAGCACGAATGTGCCGAGCACAAGTTCGCCCGTTCCGGAGAGCGCGAGCACCAGCGAGAAGCCGAACACGAGCAAATAGAGCATGCGCTGAAAGAACAGGATCTCGATGATGATGCCCATCGCCAGCAACTGCGACGTCACGGACGGCTCGACCAGAAAGAACCCGTTCGACTTGTAGAGATCGCCGATGCCCATCGGGATCTGCATGTGCCACTTCGACTCCGCCAGCATCCTAGCCGGCAGCAGACCGCTGAAGTGGAAGATCGAGATCCCGACAAACTGTGCAAAGAACTGGATGATCCCGGCAATTGCGATGACGAACAGAAAACGGTTGACCAGGGCAAAGAACGCGTCCTCCGGGATCCGCTGGGTGCAGACGAACACGGCGAACGACGTGATGCCCAGCCACTGGGCCATCGACGGCAGATCAACGGTGCCGTTGTCCGCAACGATGCCGAGATAGGCATGCACCTGCCCGAGCATCACGAGCATCAGCAGCGTCACGAAGATTATGAGCCGCGTTGGGTGGAACGCCAGTATGCCCGCGAACGTCGCGAGGAGCGCCACCAGGAGGCCGAGCGGTCCGACGATATTGAAGATCATGGTGCCGCCGGAGAGCGGTGTGCCGAACCGCTGCACGAAGAGGCAGAGGAACAGCATGGTCGAGACGAATAGCCAGGTGCCGCGCTGGACTCGCCAGCGGGCGCGCTCCTCGGCGTCGTGCCTCGTCCGCGCCACCGCTGGCGCCGCTGTCATGGTGGGAGGCAATTTATTGGCTCGCCGATGAAGCCGTGCGGATCGCGGTGCGGCAGGATAGTGACAGGTCCACCTGATACGCTCTCAGACACATCATTGTGTCGCGAGGCGCCGGTTCGTCACCCAACTCTGGGCAGAAGTGGGCAACGTCAGTCCCGCACGAATCCGCGACCTTGCGTATCGCTGTGGCCTTGGCATCCGGTCGAGGCGATGTCTCGCCGGGCGTTTGCACCGAATCGGTCTGATCGTTATTCATCGGCGCCGCGCGCAAGCTTGGCGACCCGGCCAGAACCGCGCCCGCTATCCAGAGAGCGGCCGCCCAGCGCCGCCTTCGCCACCCATTTTGGCCCATTGGTCCCTCGCTAAACGGTTGCGCTAATTACCTAGCCGACGCATGGTCACACAAGGAGTGAAGGGGTCGACAGGAACGATCAACAACGCGTTGGTCGATAGTCCTGCGGCGTATTTTTGGGGGGAGATCCGGGTCTTGTTCGGCAAGCGCATTCGTAGACGTTCGGACCCGGGTGGGCCCGGGCAGGCGCGCGCGTGGCTCGGTGCCAGCGCGGCTGTGGCCGCCCTCGGTTTCCATATCGTCGCGGCCCGCGCTCAGGTCGAGGAAACACCGATCCTCGACCAGTACCTGCCCCCGGCGACTGCGGGCGGCGGCACCGACTTCCAACCAGGCATTACCGCGGCAACGCGAACGCACCCGCTGTACGAGGCCCCCGGTGTGCAGTTCGGCACCATCAACCTCCGGCCGGAACTGACCCAATCGGTCGGCTTTGACAGCAACCCGATCGGTCTCGCATCGCCGAAGGGTAGCCCAATGATCGAGACCCAGGGTCAGGTTGCGGCTTCGATGGACCTGCCGCTCACCAGTTTCCGGCTCTCGGCCAACGTTGACAACGTTATTTATACAAGCCTGCCGAACCAGAACTACACAAACTGGGGCATCACGGCGGGCGCCGAGCATCAGTTCGGCCTCAATGATTTGTGGGCGAACTACTCGCACCAGCAGGTGACCGTGCTGCCGAACGGCCTCAATACGGCCGGTATACAACAGCCCGTGGGGCTGGCGCTCGACAGCGGTCAGATTGCCTATCGGATGCAGTTCGGCGCGGGCTCCATAACACCCGGGCTACAGGTCGATCGGTTCAACTTTCAAAACGTTCCCATCGCGGGCACCAACCTGAGCCAGACCATCAATAACCGTGTCGTCGTTACCCCGAGCGTGGCCCTCGGATACGAGTTCGCGACGCGACGTACCGCCGTGTTGGTGATCCGCGATTCCGACGCTTCCTACACGGTGAGCGCACCCGGGTTGGCAAACCGCAACTATAACGACCTCGCCGTTCTCGGTGGCGTCGATTACGATACCGACGCCGTGATCCGGTTCCGCACTCTCGTCGGCTACGAACGCCGGACCTTCAGCAGCGATCAGTTCAAGACCATTCAGGCGCCCATCTTCGAGGCGACCGCCATCTGGACCCCGACCGGATTAACGACGGTGACCGCCACCCTCGCGCGCCGGATAGAGGCGGCGCTGGAAAACTCGACGACAGGTTACACTGAAAACTACGGCCAGCTTCGCGTTGACCATGAGCTCCTGCCCAACGTGCTGTTGTATGCGGCTGGCGGCTACTATTTGGACCAGTACCAGGACTTCGGTAACCAGCGCCTCGCGTCGGTCGGCGTGGGCGGGAACTGGCTGTTGAACCGGAACATGCAGCTCGGCGCGAGCTATACCTTCGTCGCTCGGACAACAGGCTCCACCGCGTCCGTGAACGCACTCGGACCAAGCTATGTTGATCACCGGTTCGTCGTCAATCTGCAGCTAAGGTTATGATTGCGGGCAACCTGTATGGCTCGTTCGTGTCGGACGTCGGTAAGTGCTATGGCAAGCCAACGCCGTTCAGTGCGTGATGTCGGCTGTCCCGGTGGGATCAGACGGTTCGGTTTTATCCAATGCCGCGAATAGCCGAAAGGAAGCGGTGTGACCCCCCCTTATGCGCTGCATGCTGTGAGGTCCGTCGCAACCACCGCCGGTTCGGCGAGATGCCTTCGATGCGGCTCTTCAGTCGCCACAACCCGGTGAGTGCCTTTGGTGCGGCGCGGATATGAACGCACAGGTGGTGCGGGGCGCGACGGCACAGAGCCCGCCACCGATCGCATGCAGCGGTTCGGATCGTGGTTGAGCCGCGCGGGCCTCGGGGCGGCTACGGCCCCGTTCCGCGGTCAGACGCGGCGTCATCTGACCAGGAACTTTGCCTCGATATTCACGTGGCAGGGCATGAACTACATCCTGCCGCTGATCACGCTGCCGTACCTCGCGCGGGTGCTCGGAGCGGAGCCCTTCGGGATCCTGGGGTTCGCCCTAAGCGTCGCCGCTTACGCGGTGCTTGTCGGCGATTGGGGATTTGCGCTGAGTGCAACGCAGGCGGTCGCCGCCAACAAGCACGACGCGCCGGCGCTCAACCGGATCATCTGGGACACGTTCGCGGCCAAGGCGCTGCTCGGCGTGATCTCGCTCGCCGTTCTGCTTGTGCTCATCGAGGCACTGCCACGGCTACACGCCTACCAAGGCTTGATCTTGCTCGCGTGGCTGCAGGTACCGGGGAACCTGCTTACGGCCGACTGGCTGCTGCAAGGGCTGGAGCGGATGGGCGCGTTCGCGTTGGCCTCGTCACTCGGGCGGTGGGCGGTGCTGCCCGCGATGTTCGCCTTGGTGCACTCGCCCGCAGACCTGCCATTTGCGGTGTTCCTGACAAGCCTGAATAATATCGTCGCAGGAGCAGTCTCGCTTTTTCTCGCGATACGCACCGGTACCATCGGCAAACCGACTCTGTCGCTCGCGCGAACAATCAACGCCATTCGCGGCAGCGCTCACATATTTACGGCGCAAGCATCGGCCTCGATTTACACGAAACTCAATGTCATCGTGGTTTTTGCCCTCGCCGGGCCTTTGCAGGGCGGTCTGTTCGTCGGTGCCGACAGGCTCCGTCGCGCCGCGCAGGGCCTGGTTCTCCCAGTTAACCTGGTGATGTATCCCCGCATCGCGGCGATGATGGGAACGGAGCGCCAGCAGGCCTTCGTGTGGGTGCGAAAGCTGCTGGCGATCCAGGCCATGCTCACGCTGGGGCTGGCGGCTGCAGCCTGGATCTTCGCACCGCTCGCCGTACATCTGGTGCTTGGTCCCTCGTTCGCGCCGGCTGTGCGGGTGTTGCGAGCTGTCTCGCCGATTTTGTTCCTCGAAGGGATCAACACCGTCCTCTGCATGCAGCTGCTGTTACCGCTTGGCATGCGCCGCGAGTTCCTGCTCGCGACCGCGGTTCCTGGTTTTTTAAGCCTGAGCTACATGCCCGTGCTCGCCGCGGCATACGGCGCGGTCGGGGGTGCCCTCGCACTCTGTGCGACCGAATTGCTGAGTATGGTATTCGCCGCCACTTTCCTCTACCGGCGCGGCATCTTCGCTCACATGTCCTTGGCTGCGCGTGACGCTCGTTCCGCGGCGCGCGGTGCGGACGCCGACCCGGGTTCGGAGAGGCCACCCGGTCTGGTTTTCGGTTTTACCCGAAACCGAGCGCCAAAGTCGGGTGATTTCCCGCGTGGCTAATCGGGGAGACCGGCGCAGTGCCTCGCGGGCAAACGGCAGAAGGGCGCTGCAATCCTGCGCAAGAGATTTCAACAGCGTTTGCACACTACGACCTTTGATACACTGCCTGATCAAGCCGGACCAGCAGAGGTAGTACGGGATCTGCCGAAGGTCCCGGACGCTTGTCGCGAGCGGTGGATCGCTCTGCGTCTCAGGCCTGCAGAGAAGCGCACACACGCACGCCCTCACCGGATGACGGTCACGATCTCGGATGATTTGGCTTGTGAGCCTCTTGTCACAAAGTCGGTGTACATTGGAACCGACGCGGCGACCCGGCGCGCACCGCCCGCCGGAAGATTCAGAATGAAGATGAGATCCTCGCCGTTACGACAGTTTGAACGGAAGGCCACGCGCCTCTCGGCGATGAAGCTGCGCTCACCATAGGCTGCATAAGAGTGTGGCTCGAGCGCGGCGGCTGTTGTGGGTCAACCGTGCAACCTTGCACGAACTCCATGAGCGAGATCGACCGTGGCGTCGCGAATTCATCGAGATCGAACAGCAGCCATCCATCCTTCTGCTCCATGTGCTCAGCATGCCGATGCTCGGTCTCTACACTTACCGGTGTGGCATCAGACCATGTTTGTTCGCGTACACGGTGAGTGAAATAACTCGCCAGCCGTAGTAATCCCGCTGGAAACCAAATGGGTCCCTGCGTTCCGCGTGTCAATTCGGCGCCCGCAGACCCCCGGCGGTTGCGGTAGCAGGAACATCTGATCCGTATGGCTGCATTGATAATCCGATCATTTCGACAAGATCTATCAACGTGCTCATTTCCTGGGAGACTTCCCTGAGGACTCCCGTCATTTTTACAATGAAGCGGAGATTGAACAACGATCGGTTTCCTCGCACGTGTGAGAGGCACAGCATCGGTGCCGGGGGCCAGCGCGGCGGTATGATCAGGATCAGCGCCGTGAGTATGCGATCCGTGCAAAAGAATGAATGAAGAATTGTTCCGGGGCAGGTCAGGACCCCGTGTCAGCGTCGGTGATCGCGAGAGGTAAGATGATCATCGATATCATTTAGTCTCGACTGACAGAGCATGCGCGGTCGCGGGAGCCATGTGTGTGCGTTGGTTTGTCAGCGTCCATGCGGGCAACACGCTCTCCTCGATTGGGAAGCATCTTGCGGAACGAGGTGCCGGAAAATAGCGCGATGCTCTCGCTGAACAACGATTCCCTCGTGGAGCTAATGGCGCTGTGTCCGACGGACTATCCGGGTTTCCGCGATCAACGCTGCGCAGTGGCGGAACGCGTATGGGATGCGATCAGGCTGTGTATGAATGAGGGACTCCAGACGCGCGGCCTGGAGCAGATCCGGGCCGCGTTCAGCCCGACCGGTCACACGGTACCTCTCATCGCCCTCACGTGCCTGGATCAGCCCCGTGGCGGTCAATCCGGCTGTTCGCGCGGTCGGTCGGAGACCGGCCTTCGCTCAGCCTTCGCGGATGTCCGGGTGTCGCGCTCGCGCTGCAACGACATGGGTCCCGCCCCAATGCGGCAACCAATCGCAGGCTGCCCCCAAGCGCGCCTCTCCGCGTCGCTGGCAAAACATCGCAGTCGCATGCGACCGCAAAGTCTGCCGATCGCCCCTGCCTCTGATCAACATAGCGGGTCGTGCGGATGGGCGAGCGGGACGACTCGGCCGACGTCGCGGCTGCCATGGCGCATTTCGAACCGCAGTTGTCAAGTGAACAATCGCGGTGCGCGACTATCCACAATCCGAGCGGAATTGCGCAATGCAACAGCAGGTATCAGATCGTTTACAATATTGAAGAAGCGTATCGCAATCCCTTTTTCAGCGCTAAACTGCAATACGAGAGTGACAACGACAGCCCATACGTCATGACAGCCAAGGACGGAAATGCAGGTGATCGTGATCGCTTCTCTGACGCGGCTTACGCGATGCTGGTCTCTCATGCGGCTGACGCGATGCTGGCCGGGTGGAATTGCGGCTCCGAGTGAATTACGTCATTGCATTCTGTGCCGGTTCTCTGCTTAGGCGAAGGTGAAAAGAGGCCTGGAAGTCCGTGCCCGTGTCGCTCTCCATCCAAACGCCGCTGCGCCAGTTAGAGTCGAAAAACCCGCGTGCGGCGACCCTGATTGATTTTGCAGTGATTTTCCTCCTCTCGTTGGGGCTCCGCCTGCACGGGCTCGGAAAAAAGCCACTGTGGATTGACGAAGTAGTCACGACACTTCGCGCCGCCTTGCCGCACACCAAGCTAATCGCCGACTCGTTGAGCCATCATCATCTGCCAACCTATTTCCTGCTGCTCGCCCAACTGTCGCCAGGAGCGGATCCTTGGTTGCTGCGTTTGCCGAGTGCCGTTGGCGGCGCTCTCGCTGCCGCTGCCGGCGTCCTGGTCGGACGGACATTGGGGGAAAAGGTCGGCGCTAGAAGGCTCGGAGGTCTGATGAGCGGTCTGATGCTGGCTACGGCGCCTGTGATGGTCCAGTTCGGTCAGGACGCGCGACCGTACGCGCTGGAGTTGGCCGCTATCATGTTTTCGCTTTGGGGCCTGGTGACGCTCGCCTGCGACGCCGAAGCGGCCGCAGGTCCGTGGCGGAAGGGGCTTGGGGCTTGGGCGAGCCTCCTGCTCGGACTGGTCGGCGCGCTGGCTCTGATCGGCGACGCCGTGCCGTTCGTGCTTGTCGCCAACCTGTCTGCCTGGCCGATTGCAAAGAGCCTCGAGGGGGCCACAAGACGGCGTTTCCTGCGCCGCTGGATCAGCGGCCAGGCAGCGGTGTTGCTGTCTGTCGGGCCGCTCTACCTGGCGATGACCCGCGCCATCGACGACGAGTATCTGACCCCGTTCAACTGGATTCCCCCGCTCGGCCTGCTGCGTGCGTGGTGGGTCGGTGCCGACATCTATCTGTTGCGCATAGCAAATATCGTGACACTGCACCTTCTTCCCGTCGGTTTGCCCGCCCTCGGACTCGTCGTACCGCTGCTCGCCGCTGCCGGGTTCCTGGCACTCGGCCGGCAACCGGCCGCACGCATCGTCATGGTGCTGGCTGTCGTCGTCCTGCCCTCGCTACTCATCCTCGCCGAGCCTGCCCGGCCGCTCTGGCTGCCGCGCTATCTGCTCTGGAGTGGCGCCGCGTTTTTGATCCTGGCGGGAGTCGGCGCCGCATGGCTCGCGCAGCGCTGGCCGGTGACGGCGCTCGGGTGTGGGGCAGCGCTTCTCGTGATCAACCTCATGCCGTTCTATCGCGCCGAAACGGTCCCGCGCTGGGATCTGGCCGCGGCCGCGATCGCCCCGGCGCTCGCAACCGGCGCCGACCTCTTCCTCGAGAACCACGGCGCGCCGATGATGCTGCGCGCCTATCTGCCGGGCGGTGCCGCTGCCCTGCCGAGCGATAAGGTTCTCTTCCAGATCAGCGACGCCGAGGCCCGGTTACGCGCGGGCACCCCGGTGATCGCCGTCCATGGCTCGACAGGTCAAGGGCGCACGAAACCGATGCCGGCGTTCCGCGCCGGCCTCGCGCAACTCGGCACGCCGGGTGGGGAAACGAGGATCGGCCGGAACATCGTGCTCATCCGCTTCGACCCCATACCTGTCGCCGCATCAAACGTCTCCGCTGCCGATGTCCGACCGAACCCCTGAGGTTTCCTTTGCCGCGGGGGCGCCGCTGCTCTCGGTGGTGGTCCCCATGCATGACGAGGCCGGCAATGCCGGTCCGCTGATCGCCGAAATAGCGCGTGCGCTCGCGGACACCCGCTTCGAGATCGTCGCCATCGATGATGGCAGCGCCGATGGCACCGCGGACGAGCTCCGCAAAGCGGGAGAAAGCTGTCCCAACTTGCGTGTGCTGCACCACCGCACGCAGGCGGGTCAGAGCATGGCCCTGATCACCGGCGTCAAAGCCGCGCACGGCCCTTGGATCGCCACCCTGGACGGCGACGGCCAGAACGACCCCGCCGACATTCCTGAACTCCTCGCGGCTGCGAAGGCGCACGGTGCCGAACCCGTGCTGATCGCTGGGTTTCGCCTCCACCGGCGGGACAGCGCTGCCAAACGTTGGGGCTCACGCTTTGCCAACACGGTTCGGGCGCGGCTGCTCGGCGACGCCACCCCCGACACTGGCTGCGGCCTCAAAGTTTTCCGACGAGAGGATTTTCTCGCTCTGCCGCAGTTCGATCATATGCATCGTTTTCTGCCGGCTCTGTTTCTGAGGCACGGCGGCACCGTCCTCTCCCTGCCGGTCAATCATCGACCGCGCACCAGGGGCCATTCCCACTATGGCTCTCTTGACCGCCTCGCGGTCGGAATCGTCGATCTCGCCGGTGTCTGGTGGCTCAAGCGCCGTTGGCGTCGGCCAGAGATCCGCTGCAATCTTCCGCCCGGGACCAGTTGATGTCGCTCGTGGCCTCTGCGCGGCGAAGCGTCCGCGGCATACTTGGCCGCTCGCTCCTGCTGGCTGGCGGTCTCACCGCTGCCGCGCTCGCGCTGAGAATGCTGCCGCTCACGGCGTCGCTGCATGATCTGGCCGCCGGCCGTCCCATCGATGCCGTGAGCCTGGTTGCGATCGGTGCGATCTCGTGCGCGATTGGTCTGCCGCGCCAGGCGGTTGCCTTCGCTGCGGGCTATGGCTGGGGGCTGGTCATGGGGACCGCGCTCGCGCTGGCTGCGCAGATGTTGGGCTGCGCAGCCAATCTGTTCTGGGCGCGCGCGTTAGGCCAGGATTTCGTCCGCCGGCGATTGGGCCGGCGAATCGCCCGCCTCGACACCGTCCTTGCCGGTCGTCCCTTTGCCGCGACGCTCGCGCTCCGGTTGCTGCCGACCGGCAACAATCTGGCGCTGAACCTGCTGGCAGGGGTCTCGAGCCTGCCTGCCACGCCGTTTCTGGCCGCCTCGGCGATCGGCTATCTGCCGCAAACCATAATCTTTGTGTTGCTGGGCCAAGGCAGCAATGTCGGCCGCGGGACAGAGGTTGTGATCGCCGTTTCCTTGCTCGTCGTCTCCGTCGTTCTTGCGTGGTGGATCTTCAAAGATCGGCCGGTCATCGCACCGCCGCGGACCCGTAAGACGATTCGTCCGATCCAACAGCACCATCATCCGTGAAGTGTTTTCGACAGGCACGATGGACTTCCCGGTGGCACGCCGGGGCTTCGCACGCGTGTGTTTCTGACGCCTCGTAGCGACCGGAACAACAGGTCCGACGATACGCCGCTTGCGTGCCGGAGAGAGATGCGTCCTCGTTCGATATCGTGCATCCAGACCGCCGGTCGCCGATCGGGGCGGATACACTCGAGCGTGAAATTTTTGACATCGAGTCCTTTGACATGGCGTGCCATCAGGCCGGATGCAGGCAATGCCGGCCCGAAGCATTTGATGTGCCCGCTCGGTTCCGGATAGGACCGGATGGCCTCAGGTGGCATTGTAGCAGCCATCCTGGCCGTGCCACCTCCTCGCATCTTCATGCGAATACCGCGCATTTCAATATCCTCGATTGGATATCCGGGAATGCCGCTGACAATCATTGGCATGGAGGTATAGAGCTGTTCGCAATAGACATTGCGGATGCTCACGTTACGCAATTTTCCGGGATCGGTGCCCTCCGGTCCGTTGAGCCGAGCGCCAAGCCGCACGAAGATGGGGGCGCTACGCACGTCGTACATGGCGATGTTTTGCACGGTGACATCCGTCACAATTCCACCGTCGACGGTTATGATGCCAATACCACGGCAGCCGAGCAGGACGTTGTCCCGGATCACAATGTTACGGAAACCGCCATTGGACTCGGTGCCGAGCTTGATACGGCAATTGTAGTGTTCGGTAATCGTGCGAAGGTCGTTACCGAGCCGCTGGTATGTGCGGTCGATCACCGTGCCGACAACATAAGACCCTGTGAGAATGCAATCGCTGATCAGGACGTCCTGGGTGAAGGCCGGCCTGCCAAGCGCATAGGAGCTTTTCAGGCATATGGCGTCATCGTTCGGCGAGTTGATGTGGCAACCGACAACTCTCACGCCGGCGCAGCAATCAAAATTAAGGCCGTCGCGATTTGTGTCGATCTTGAGGCCTTCGCTTCGGATGTTGTCTGTTCCGGTGGCGAGAACCGCGAAATGGCCAGCGTGCAAGACCGAGAAATCATTGAGGATGACGTTCCTCGAATTTAACAGCGCGATGGCCTTGTTTCCCACACCCACTCGCGCGGCAGGCGGACGACCGGGTTCGAAGTCGCCGTTTACCAGGCCTCGGCCCCAGATCAAGCCGTGTCCTTCGATGGCAACGTCCCGGACATTTTCCCCCCATATCAGGCTATTGTGCCAATGGCTGTGGCCGAAGTCCTGAAAGGGAAATCGCGATGCGACGCCGTCCTCCGGAGGATCATAGCCATCGGTCGCGCTTGCGTAGGATGGCGGGTCTGCCGCGAGAATGACTGAGCCGGGATCCAGATAAAGTCTTATGCGGCTTCGCAATCGGATGGAATAGCTCAGGTAGGTCCCGGCCGGAAACCACACTGTCCCGCCGCCGGCATGGCTTGCCGCTTCGATCGCGCGGTTGATCGCGCGGCTGTCAATTGTCTTTCCGTCGCCTGTTGCGCCGAACGAGCGCACGTTGAACACGGCCTCGGGGGGAATAGAGAGTTCATGGACTGTGGCATTTGATTGAGGCGGACCGTTCGCCTGGGACATGGGATGATTTCTCGGATGTTGCTGCTTGGCCCGCATTGTCACGCATACCGGCGGCGTCGGCGATCCCGAATCGGCCGGAGCGTTTCTACGACTGAGCGACGACGTGACCCAACCAAATCACCGACGCCGGCAGAGGGTAAGCCAAAATCGGTCGGCTTTGCACCCGTCGCCGCATGACGGTGGCTTCGAAGGCAGACCGACTGGGCGATCCCGCTCATGCATCGCTTCGATGCATTCTCCCGTGATGACCGAATTCGGCGTGTGCCCATGTGTGGGACCCGGGGCCGCGCCCGTAGGGTCATTCGCCAGAGTCCGGGGGGATCTGCCCCATTCACACGCTAGCTGGTCGATGCATTCGATCGGTTGGATCGGCCTCGAACACCAGGCTGGCATAACAAGAGGCCCAAGCGTCCACAGGCCATGTGGGTGAGTATCAGGCCGTGATCCACATCGCACCTCGGGACATAATCGGGTGGCAAGTGTTGCTCGCGCCTGCCATTTGTCAACGCCACACGGTCTTTCATCATTTTCGCCTTATGCGCTGGTAAGCTGTCCAACAGGCCGGCTCTCGGCATACCTTGCCCATACCGGCTGCGCACTGCCTTCTCAACCGCCTCTTCCAGCTCTAGCAAAATACCTGAGCTTGCTCTGCGCGTGGGGCGGGTGACGTGTCTGAGGCTTGGTTTCGTTCAGAGCGGTGGCGATGCTGCGGTACGAAATTCGGGCACCATCATGAAGTCGTGCCGATTGCGCAGGTTCACGCCAAATTCCAGTGAGAGTGGCCGATCATCCACAATGCGGAGCCGCAACGCACGGCCGACCATTACGAGATGCATCAGCATCTCGGCGCGGGCGAGGGGTTCACCGATGCAATTTCGCGGACCTGCGGAAAACGGAAGCATGGCGAGAGGGTGGCGCGCCTTGACCCGCTCGGGCCGAAAGCGATCCGGGTCGAATCGCTCCGGCTCCTGCCATAGCGCTGGATGGCGCTGGATCAAGTATGGCGAGATGAAAATCTCAGTACCGGCCGGAACGAAGAATTTTCCAAACTGGTCGTCCGCCAATGCGCACCGGGTCATCAGCCATCCTGGCGGATAAAGGCGCATCGTCTCCTCGATGACCCGGCCCGCGAGGGTGCCGGTACGCTCATCGATATTGCTCAGTGGATTGCCGCCATCCCACCTTTGCAAGTCTTTCGCAAGTCTTTCATCAATATCGGGGTTTTTGGCAAGCAGATACCAGACCCAGGCGAGGACGGCTGCCGTCGTCTCGTGCCCGGCAACAACCAACGTGACCATCTCGGTCACTAGCTGTCCCTCGGACATCACCTCCTCGGTTCGGCGGTCGCGGCCGGCCATGAGAATGCCCAGGATGTCGCAACCCGCGCGCCCCTGCGCCCGACGCTCGTCCACCAGCTCGCGTACAACCTTTCGGAGCGGAATGAAGTTTTGGGCGAATTTCAGGTCTCGCACCGGCTCTTCTGCAAGAATTGCGAAATGCGGTGCTACTCTTGGGTAGTCAGCACCGAAAAGCGAGCGGAGCACGATTTCCATAACCATTAGGCTGACGTCGTGTGTCACGTTGACAATTTCGCCGATCCGTGCGGCTTGTCGCCAACGCTCGACGAGCGCTGCATTTGCGTCGGCAATTATCGGAGTGAAGCCAGCAACAGCCTGGTCGCTGAAAGCCGGCTGCACGCGGCGGCGCTGAGTTTTCCAGAGCTTGCCCTCGCTGGTCATCAGGCCGCGTCCCAGCAGAAGCTCAACCCGCTTGATTGCCGG
>Ga0123355_10004871_pt1 | contig 19538 bp, 12 predicted proteins | sample TergutEmb28metaG_3_FD_89872 | JGI IMG/M metagenome (GOLD analysis project Ga0123355, IMG submission 89872) | Embiratermes neotenicus P1 segment gut microbial communities from Petit-Saut dam, French Guiana - Emb289 P1 | ecosystem: Host-associated > Arthropoda: Insects > Digestive system > Gut ...
ATTGCCGCGAGTTGCTAGTATTATGTCGCTTTCATCTTCGAACAACCACTGTAAGCGAGTTGGTGCTGTGCCGTACCATCTGTATGGTTCTACCGGTGTTACATCGCCATCAGCTGCTACTGTGATTCCTTCAAGAACCAAACGATTGTCATCACGTGTACCAATGTTAGCGAAACGGATTGTAGGCGCGCTATCTCTGAGAACCGGATCTAATATAGCAAGAGCCATGGTGAGTTCACCTTCAGGAAGATTTGCAGGAACTGTTAGTGAAAAGTTAACTGCAGTACGTCCGTCATTTGCAGGAATGAAGTTAGGATGATCAACCGCCCAGATTGGTAATGTGCGCAGTTGATCTGCATTGCGATAATAGACACGATGTGTTTCTCCCAATGCGTTAACTACATCACGGTAAGAGCCCGGAGCCGGACGCGCATTATTTATTGCTCTGTGACGTGGCATCCATTGGGTAATATCAACTTCATCAATAACTTGGCGATATACTACATTTCCTTCGTCATCAATGAATGATACTTCAAAGGGCCATGAGCGGTAGAACGGTGCAACGCCTCTGTTGTTTACTACCATGTTTACATCGACAGTTTCGCCGCGTTCAAGAGCATCGTCAACTTCGATTTCCTCGATAACAAATCTGTAACCCATGTTGTCATGTGCTGCAAGATTGTTCTTTTGTGTTCTTGTTGCTGCTGATGTGGTCGGTTGATCAGTAGTAACATTATTCGGTCCACGTCGCAACAGGTTTGATGTATTCGCCCAACGGAAAGCGTAAATTGTACGCATGATGTTAATACTTGTATTATCCCAATCTCCGCCATACTGATTAGGAATACCGGAAGCAACATTTATACCCGGTAAATCGCGATGCCATGTAGCAGAGGAACTGTCACCCCATTCGCCGCCTGAAAAACCGCCACTCATCCAGAATGATGGGTTACGTGCAGCATTGGCAAACTCATCAATATCGCGCATTGTTGGTGATGATCCACTGTTGTACCAGCTGTCGCCTGCAAGACCTGTGAATTCAGGAACATTTCTCATGTTTGCATTAATGTTGTTGTGTAAAATATAGTTATTATTCCACGACCCTCCCGGAATCGGATTTTGACCGTGTGTTCTGTTACCACGACCCCATCCGTTTGGTTCCCAGTTGTCTGCAGCCAGATTTTGCCCGGCTAATGAGTTCCACACTGTGAAGTGTTGGTTCTGTGCTGCTTGGTCGTGATGTATACCCATATTATATCTTGTTGCTATCCAGTTTGCATAACGCATACTGAGCTGCACGTTGTCAATCCCGGCAAATGCGTCAACGTAGTGGCGTACGATTTCATATGCAAACTCTGCATTGGGGAATGTGTCTTTATCTTCGATTGGCCAGTTATGCCATTCGGCCCAATGACCCAGCGAACCAATTTGAACTTGTGCTACTGCTCTCCATGGGGAATCAGGATCGCCAATTGCTTCAGCCATTGTTCGAATGAGTTCCTCATGATGTATTGCAAGCATGTGATGCTCATATCTCGGTCCAAGACCTACCATACCGGAAATGTCCGCAGGTGAGTAGTACCATACACCCTCAGGACCCCAGTTTTGGTCACGTTGCCAGCCTGCACGTTGTTGTGCAATGCCTCGAGCACCGGCCGGGAACTCATCGTTCGCATTAAAGTCAGGACGTCTGTATGGAACACAACCGTCCGGGCAAACACGCAAGTCAGGACCACCATCCGGAGCCGGAATTGCACAACGGAAGAAACCGTCCATGATTCCTGCTTGCTGTGCAGGAGTTAGAGGTGCAACTACTGCAAGTGGATTTTCCGGATCAGCTGCAACATATAATTGCTGATCTCTAAATGCTTGGAAGAAGAGATAGTCAGGATCAGCAGGATTACGCATTCTTGCATACAATCCATCATCTACACCGTTTACCAAGTGAGGTCTGTCTGCTTGGAATGGAATATTGTGATCACACTCAGAGTTTGGCAAGTTTGATTGCCAGCGCATATCGTGAATTACCCATGTGGGAATATCGGCAACTCTACGATTCATTAAATTAAGATATGCAACACGTTGAGCTGCAGTTTTAAGCCCGGCTTCATCAGCATCGGGGAAAATCGGATGAGTTCCCGGCACTGCAAGTCCCGGACCCCCATGAGGGCGATCCATAATCAGTCGCAGTTCAATGTAGTGTCCTCGATTAGCTGCAGCCGTTAATATATCATTTAATAATGCTCCACGTGCCGGCCATTCGTCACGACCGGGACCACCGGTAGGTAAGGCTCCGTGAATAGATAATACTGTCTGATCTAGATCAACCACACCGGGCTCGGGAGACATATCTCGCCATGCAACATGAACAAAGCCCATCACCTGTCCACCGGGTGGAGTACCCGTTCCGGCAACAGGACCACCACCCATTAATGGATTAAGGATAAGTGAGAAGTCTTCTGCCGGATAATATACGCCATCTCTTGCTTCACGAACAAATTCTCCAACTGTGATTAATGCTGTACCACCAGCCGGTAAATGTCTTTGCTCTGTTGTTCTGGAAACAAGTCCGGCATCCCAGCCTTGCCACGAAATACGAATATCAGCCGGGTCTGGGGCGTTGCCGTCGCCATCATTAAGTTGATCTAAGCGTAAGCGCATCCCTGTCCAGTGTGTATGATATTCCATTCCAACACGACCCAGACGAACTGCATTACCATAGAAAAATTCATTAGCATAATCTCTGACACCGGCATTACCTGTACCGGTCATAGCCGGAACACCGGGATCAGCTCTATTGGCTGTTGGGCTATAGAGAAATCCATTGGCTACTAAATAATGAACATTCTGACGACCATGAAAAGTAAAGCCACCGTCTCTACCATCAATACTGATAAACCAGATGTTTCTCGTGTCACGGAATAAGCCTTCTACTATTGTGTACAGAACGCCGCCACCGGCGGTCGCACGCAATGTAAGTTGGTCATCTCCGGCTCCGTCTGTCACTTCATTGTGAGCAACACGATTCCATTCACCAACCACTACATTGTCCCATACATCCAGTCTGCCTGAAAAGTCAGCAAAAGATACACCTGCTTGAGGTGCTTCTGCTTCAAGGGGCGATGCGTTTTCTTCTGCAATGACATTAATAGACAATATGCTAAGTGTCATAACAAGCGCCAACACTAAGGCCATAGCCTTCTTCATAGATTTACACTTTTTCATCAAATACCTCCCAAATTAAATTCTACTCTGCAACTGCAACACTTAATTAGTGTTGCTAACTAAGTAATGCATATTATATGAATAATTTCCCGCTATTACAAGCATTATTATTATTTTGTATAAAGCCACCAAACTACTTGTGCAACATTACATCTTCATGCCTTCATATCTTACTTTTTTGCAGACTAAATAAGCTCCCTCATCAGCAAGTCTTAGTTGCTTCAAGGGAGCATGTGATGTTTTCGACTTTAGAAGTCGAAAACTAATTTGAATGCTCTAATCGCTTTTTAAGTTTAGGCAACTCTTCCGGGATGTTTTGCTCAAATGCCAAAAGTAATGCACCGTACATGGGCTCATACTTTGGTGACACAGGTTTTCCACCTGCTTCCTCAATACATGCAAAAAAGTGTGGTAATATGAGGTCCTCTACTTTAAAGAGCCCACCGGAGTATGAAACCGGATATGGCTGTTCTTTGAACTTTAATTTAGCTTGTATTGCAGAAACTAAACTGCATAACTCATGAGCAGCATCTTTATATAAGGCTTTGGCGCTTTTTGATCCCGCTAAAGCTGCCGCCTTTGCATGATATTGCACAGATGCTACTTTGTCCCTATTTGATATATACTCATTATGAATTATATCAATTGCTTCAAAGTCATTTTTTAAGTTCCACTCTTCACGCATTATGTCATACAGCTCATCTCTTGGCACTCTGCCATCAGCTTGTTTTGAAAATAATTCCAGCACTTTACGTCCAACCCAATAACACGAACCTTCATCGCTGAAAAATTCGCTCCATCCGCCTGAGCGAGCTGTTTCACCCAGCTCGTTTTTTCCAAATGCTATTGAGCCTGTGCCCGCTACTACATTTACTCCGGGTGCAAGTGCAAGCGAACCTGCCCACCCAACTTCAACATCATTTGTCAAATAAAGAGGGGTTCCTTTAAACGCGACCGTCAATGCTTTTTGAAGAGCAATATCTCCACTTTCGCTTTCGCCATAACAAGGCATTCCCATAGCAATACCTGCAATGGTACTTTCTTCTCCAATAGGGAGCTCATATATTGTTTTTCTAATGTTTTCTACTACTTCATCAACACCATATTCTCTCCATGAGGCGCTTTGTGTAACTTCTGATATTAGCACAGAAGCATCCGCAGAAGCAGCACAAATCGCAGTTTTTGTACCTCCTCCATCAACGCCAACATAGTACTTCATAATTGTGCCTCCTAAAATAAATATTTGTGTACGTGGATTATGCCTGTATTAACAGCACCTAGCATTGTTTCTGTGTGATTGAGCTCGGACAGTGCGAGCTTTGGAACAAATGGTAATTGTCTGCCTAACGCTTCTTTCCAATCATCTAAAAAAAGCTTGCCTAAATTATACCCTAAGCCACCTGATATTATAATAATTTCCGGGTTGAGTATTGCGACGATATTAACAAGCATTATAGCAAAGTTCAAAGCAATTTCATCAAGCATTAACTTTGCATACATATCATCGCCTGTTTTATAGCTTTCAATTAGTTTAACTATTTCATCATCAAAGTTTCCTGCTTTTAGATAATGCGCAATTTTACTAATTGATAATGTCTGCTCCAGCGAACCTACTTCATCATATGTATTACTCATGTTGATTGGATCGGTCACCATGAATCCGATTTCTCCTGCAGCACCTTCTGCTCCACTGTACAGTTTGCCATCGATTATGTGAGCCGCACCTAAGCCAACGCCATATGCAATATATGTTAAGTCATTATAATTAACGCCTGCGCCTTTCCATTGCTCACCGATTGCTCCAAGATTAATACAGTTTTCTAATATTACATCGACCTCAAAAGTATCTTGCAGCGTTTGTATCATATCTTGCTCTTTGTACTTCTCAGTAAACGGTGCGAGATAGCTCATACCATCAGTAATAATACCCGGTATGCCTATTACGATACAAAGTATGTCCTCTTTCTTTTTGCCGGACTTTTCTAGTATGTCAACAACCTGATCATGGATGTGTATAATGGTTTCTTCGCCATTACCCGGAGATCCTGCAGTATTTATGGCTTCTGTTCTCATGACTTCGTTGCCCAGTAAATCCGCCAACATCAATCTTATGCGGAATCGTCCCAGATCTACACCTATTATATACCCACGAGTAGCGTTAAACGCAACCAATGTTGACTTTCGTCCCAGTGTATTGTCCCCTGCTCCTATTTCTGTAATGTACTTCGCGTCAAGTAGTCCTTTAACATTTGAGGATATGGCGGGAAAACTCATACCTAAGTGACGAGATAGGTCAGCTCGTGACATACTTCCATTAAATCGAAGTGCGTCTAAAATCAACTGCTTATTATGTTCAGCAATAGTTTCATGTGATTTGACATTATTGCTAGAGCGGAGTTTTTCAAATTGTTTTTGTTCCATTTGTTTATTCACCTTATATTAAATTCACATTTAATTTCATCTGTTATATTAATATAATATATTAGCAATTCATTGTCAAAACGATTATGATTTCGCTGAAATTCCCTCTTACTTATGACCATTACTCTTATTTGCTTACATTTAGACAGTTTCGATCATGTTTTGCTTTTCTTTATTCTGAATTGCTTGAAAAAGTTGTGCCGGATTTGTTCCGCAACGGTACAGTCCATAAAACCCCACGATTAGGGATGCCAGTTCGCTTTGTGGCTCTAAGTTGGCCAGTTCCCTCAAGACTCTCTTTGCATTTTCATCATTTTGAATGCATTCTTGTTCGTTTAAATATTGATAGATTGCACCGGCTATACCTATGGCGATCCCTATGGGTTGTACACCATGTTTTTCACAAAAGAGTGCTGAACCGATTAGTCTGTCTGAGTGTGCTAATTTACGCGCAGAATCTCCACCTACTCTGGCACATGTGTCTGCTAACGCTTTGTTTGTAAATCTAAGTAGCAAGTCGTCAATATGAAAAAGAATATCTTGCATAGGGATATTATATTCACTGGAAAGCGCTATCATACTTTCGTTCATAGCTTTTCTTACAATGAGGTGTATGTTCGCATCAGCCATTGCTTCATAGATAAATGATTGCCCTGTATATATCCCCAAATAAGCACAAATTGCATGCCCCATGTTATGTATATATAGTTTGCGCCGCAGATAGAATCCGAAAGGAGAGAAAGGCACAAGCTTCTGAATCGGGGGGATTTCACCCTTAACAGCATCTTTGTCAATTGGTAAAAAATCATACCGCTCGACACATACACGCATAGGATCCCCATCTTGCATATTCGATGTTTGTACCGGTACCATCCTACCAATGGAGGTTTCAATAAAGCCAACATTTTTCTTGAGAATGCTTTGTTCATCATAGCTCAGATGTTCAGAAATCAACTTTTCCATCACTTTATCAGCATCCATCAGATTTTCACAGATAAAGATATTAAGTGGCGCCTCTGTCAATACCCAACGCTTTCGTAAACCTGACAAAATATTTGGAACAATCTTTGTAAGCACGTTCGCACCAACAGACACAGCTAAAATATCCGCATTTGCAATTGCCTCTGCTATTGCACTCGTATCAGCACCATGAATCGCATTTACGCCAGTAATTTCTATATCTTCATGACCTTCGCTTGAAACAATGCGTATTGGATAGCAACGCCTTTCATTTAAACTGTCTACAACCGCCAGTGAAATATCCACAAATGTAACTTCATAACCGGATTTAGCCAGTAGCGCACCAATAAATCCACGACCAATATTTCCTGCACCGTACATGACTGCCTTCATTAATATGACTATTCCTCTCCTGTTACTTCTGTTACAAATTAATTAGTGGTCTAACCGCATTATATAACCCTTGATATCTACGATAGTGCTTCTCATATTCTTTTTGCATGTCTACACGCGGATAGTATGTCTCTATGGGTTGTACTAACAATTTGGAAGCCTCTTCCAAACTTGCATATGCACCTGTAGCAACTCCGGTAAGCATAATACCACCAACTGTACCTGCTTCATCGGTGCTCATGCGTGTAATCGGTACTCCCAAAATATCCGCTTTTATTTGAAGCCATAACTTAGATTTCGCACAGCCACCTGTTGCATTTAGTCCATGTATTTGAATGCCACCCTCCATTAATTGCTCCATATTAAGTCGCATCTCATAAGCGATCCCTTCCATTATAGCTTTAAGCAGATCACTTGGACCGTGTTGCAAAGTCAATCCAACAATTGCGCCTTCCGAACCTGCATCCATGTAAGGCGTAGCGGCTCCGGCAAAATGCGGTAATACGAGAACTCCCGTCGGCATATCTGTCATTTGTTTTTCCATCACCTGATATATTGGAATTTCTGTCTGTGTTGCTTCATCTTGATAATTTGCAGCAAAGTTATCAACAAACCATTTTGTTAACGCTCCACCAGTGAAAGAAAAAGCGTAGCAACAGTAAACTTCATCTTGCAAAAAAGGTATTATTGGATAATTATTTTCTTGTAAAATGTGGCCTTTCGGAATCGGTGAAAATACCGGCGTCATACATTGAACTGTGCCACCACCATCCGTTGCAATACCTGCCACCATTACATCTGAACCAATAGCAGCAGCCACCTGGTCGTGACAGCAAACTACTATGCGTATTTTTTTTGATATGTTAAGTTCTTCTGCAATTTCATCCAGCACCTCTCCTGCCTCAGTCCCGGTTGGAGTAGGTTCAGAAAATAGTTTAAAATCAATATCAGCTGCTTTAAAAATTTCAGGACTCCATGTCTTCTTTCGTATATCGAACCCCATTGTCCGAGCTGCAAGTGAGTAGTCGATATGACGTTTGCCTGTCAACTTGAACACAATATAATCCAAAATCAGACAAACACTATGAGCTTTTGCAAATTCATCAGGTCTATTTTTTTTAATCCACATAAGCTTAGGCAGTGAATACATAGCATGGGCGGCTGTTCCGGAAATATCACATATGACATCACTTCCCAAGCGCTCTTGTAGTACGCTCGCCTCGTGCTCACCGCGAGGATCCGTATACATCATCGTCGGTAAAAGAACTTCGCCTTGATCATCCAGTACAACAAAGCTTTCACCGAAACTTGTGACCCCTATTGCAGATAACTCCGGTGTTGCCGTTACAGCTTCTTGAATAAGTGTTTTTACTGCTTCCCAAATATCAGCAGCATTTATTTCATGAGCAGTTACATTTCGATCAATCGGATAATCGCGGTAACCCAAATGTAATACCTGACCGGTTCGATTCATGACCGTTATCTTTGCACCGGTACTCCCAACATCTAATCCACCGATTATCATATATTATGACCATCCCTTTCAAAAACTTTAAGCACAAACGATCATCTTCATTCATCAGCCGAACAACTTTATTTTATTGCCACTGGTTTTTAAAAATTCACTGATAACCCATCTCGTACGATTATATACCTGTTCTCTGGCATACTCTATATCACCGGGCTTTTCTTCTTGTGCAAGTTCATAGGGTTGACGAATTTCTGTACCTACATTTATTTTTCCAATCCCATTATTAATCGCATCCAATATATACTGCTGCTTGATGCCTGATCCACCATGAAGAACTAAAGGCATATTATCTGTTGCATTTCTTAGTGCAACTATATGTTCAATATCTAACAACGCTTCCGGCTTTTTCTCTCTTCGTGTGTTTTCAGCAATTGCACCATGCACACTTCCGACAGCCACACTGAGCCAATCACAACCGGATTCGATTGCGAAACGCTTTGCTTCATCTATATCGGTAAAACCTTTCTTTGATTGAAACAGCTCTTCGTAGCTCATTCCGATTCCGTCATTCTCATGACCAACAACTGATCCTAGTTCGGCCTCTATAGCAATATCGGCGGCATGTACTAAATCTGCTGCACGCTTAGTTGCTTCAATATTACCATCTAATGACAGACGCGATGCGTCTAACATAACTGATTGGTATCCAGCCTTTAGTGCACGCTCCATAATCGACATATATTCGACAGTTTTGTTGTCTTCATCAATCACAGGAACATGGTCCAGATGCAAAAGAGTGTAGTTCGGCTTCGAATACTTAGCATACTCCTCTGCAACTGCTTCTAAACTTTGTGACCGGAATTTCTCCCACTCTAATCGTGCCACTTGTACCATTGCAATTGAGCCTTCATCTATAATAGCTTGAATAACCGGTTGTACCATAGGAAGATATGGTATGTTAAACGCAGGAATTACTGTCTTATTCTCTGTTGCTCTTTTCACAGCTTCTTTTGCTTTCATTTTAGAACTCCAATCATATTGTATTATCAAAATATCATAGTGACTTCTCTTCTGATTATTGTACAAAGTGGATGCTATTTAAGTCAAATATATTCTTTTCTGTTTGACTCTAATTTGACTATAATAAGTGTAGCTTATTAATTGTAACATAGTTAATAAATTAGCGCAATCTAAATAGGCCCCGGACACATTATTTTCTAATTACCTACTTCAATTATCAGTATACTTACAAGGATAACATGTTGCAACAAATCGAAATCTGATTTTCCGAGTTGATTATTAGCAACTGAGCTTTTTGTGCATGTTGCATAAGCGCTTTGTTCAATATGACATATTTGAAGCAATTTCTCTTTTTATGTTGCATTTGCTCATCATTTACTTTAAAATGTTTACTAATGTACCCTTAGTAATATGTTTGTAATAACTTATTCGCAATTGCAATTATTACTCAAAGCATTGCCCCGCAAGGGTTTCCTTTTGTAAACCAACCATAAATTGGTTTAATATATTAAATTTGGAGGAGAACTTTATGAAAAGAATACTCGCGCTGATTCTGGCTCTCGTAATGGCATTTTCAATTTTAGCTGCCTGCGCAGATCCAGACACACCCGACGCTGATCCCCCTGCAACAAACGGTGATGATACACCTGCACCGCCAGCTGGTAATGACAACGACACACCACCACCAGCTGCAACAGAAGCAACACGCGAATTCGTACAACCACCACCAGGTGATTGGGATCAACCATTCCCGGAAACCGTACTTATTTCAGCCGCAGCACCACACGGCACAAACTGGCATTTCCGTGGCGATGACGATGTAAATGATAACCCTTGGACAAGACTTTACATGGATCGTCTGAATGTACAGGTTGAGTTTGAATGGACAGCAATAGACGATTACCCAATGCTTATGAATTTGGCAATTGCTGCAGGAGACCTGCCTGATGTATTTAACATCGGACCCGGTTTTGATCCATTGTTATTCAACCAATTAGTGGATCAAGGTATGTTGCTTGACTTAACAGATGCTTACAGAACTTATGCATCACAGCGTATTCAGGACTTTGAACTCACAGATCCTGACACAATTCAAAACTTCATGGTAGACGGTAGAATCTTTGGTTTGCCGCGTTACTACTATGGTCAAATCGATCAGCCCTGGCATATGTGGGTACGTAAAGATTGGTTTGAAGCAGAAGGCTCACCCGAAATCAGAACAGTTCAAGACCTGGAAGACCTTATGCGCGCATTCATGGACAACCATGGTGCAGCATACGGAATCGGTGTAAATGATAATTTACAATGGCTGTTAAGAACTGCTCCCATGTGGGGTGCATATGTTGGAAACATTCATGATCATCAATATTTCTGGATGCCTGACCAAACAGGCAGACTTCGCCCCGGTATTTCATTCCCCGAATTTGAAGTAGCTCTCGAAAACTGGGCAAGATGGTTCGACGAAGGCCTAATAAGTGCTGACTTTACAGCAGCAGGCAGTGAATGGGGCGGACGTGTTCAAGAAGATTTAATCAATGGTGTTTTCGGTGTGCATGCGTGGTGGCAATGGTGGGGCTGGTATTCCGCACGTCCAATCGTTGAACTGACAGGCGATCCTGACACATATTTCATTCCGTTTAACCTGCCGACAGTAGACGGAGCACAGCCTGCAAGAGGTCAAATATTCTTCCCGAACAATGATGTCATTGTAGCAAGTGCAGACTTCCAAAATCCTGCTGCATGGATGAGAGTTCTCAGCCTGGTTGACCACATGATATTCAGCCCGGATGCCGGACTGAACGAAGATGAGCTTGAATACTACATGCTGGACGGAATGGAGCACGCAATGGCATTCCCGTTCAAGATTATTGACCCACAAGCAGACATGCTTCAATACATCCATGTATTGCACGCACTGGAAACAGGCGATACAAGCGAACTTTTCACAGCCGGCATGCAATCAAAATACTCTCACTCACGTCAATGGATAGACACTCAAGCAGATCCTGAATGGTTAGGCGCATTCCTACAAATGGGATTTGACGGAAGTGCATACGCCAGATCACAGCATCTGTTTGACACAAATCGCATAGTCAGAACTGCCCTATGGGGAGTACAACCTCCTGAGTTTGGCGAAGCTGGCGCAACAGGCGACATGCTTATAGAGGAAATTATGCTGATTATCATGGGCGTAAGACCCGCAAGTGATTGGCCTGATATCTTAGAGCAGTGGTATGCTCAAGGCGGACAAATTAAAGAAGATGCAGTAAATGCACGCTTCGGATAAACAAGCGAAACTTTAATCCTTTGTTTCGGGGAAACTTTTGATTAAGTTTCCCCGAAAGTCAATTTAAAAATGAAAATGTAAATTTATATCAAATCATACTTTTACATTTGTACATACTCACATGAAAGTGATAACATAACAAAATATCCTAAAGGTTAGATCGGAGGTACCAATGAGTTCTTCTATATCCCAAATACCTACCATAGACAGAAAAAAAATACCTAAACAACGCTATTTCGGCGGCGGAAAGAGAATAGTCAAGCGTTTTGGGCAAGAATGGCCACTACATGTCTTGCTTATTCCCGCATTTGTCGTCACGCTGATTTTTTCATACGGACCTATGTACGGACTCATTATTGCATTTCAAGACTTTAATCCTGTACAAGCGTTTAATTCCCCATGGGTCGGACTAGATAACTTCAGATGGCTTTTCTCTCAACCTGCTTTTGTCAGGACGATTTCAAATACGCTTTTCATTTCTATAATGAAAATTACACTTACAACCCTTGCATCAATACTTTTCTCATTATTACTTAATGAAGTACGAAACTCATTTAACAAGCGTGTGTTTCAAACGATTGTGTATATTCCAAACTTTATTTCCTGGGTCATTATGGCAGGCGTTTTACAAACGATATTGGCAACAGACGGTCTGCTTAATACTTTCTTGAATATTTTTGGAATTGATAATGTGCCGTTTTTGACAGACCCTCGAGTTTTTCCGTGGACCATGATTTGGACTGATGTTTGGAAAGTGTTTGGCTTTGGAACGGTTGTGTATTTAGCTGCAATAACATCCATAGACCCTGAAGTTTATGAATCGGCAGTAATTGACGGAGCCAGTAAATTCAGACAGATATGGTCTATTACGCTGCCTCTTATGGGTCCAATTATTGTTCTTATGGTCACATTAAGTTTGGGTAATGTGTTAGCGGCAGGATTTGATCAAATATTTAATCTGTATTCACCGGTCGTATATTCTACAGGTGACATAATAGACACTTATTTGTTCAGAGTAGGCATCGGTCAAAACAGGATGGCAGAAGGTGCCGCTGTTGGCTTGATGCGATCAGTAATCACAGTGATACTCATGTCGATATCTTTGACTTTTGCGTACAAAGTTGCCGACTACAAAGTATTTTAGGGAAGGGGTGAGCTAGATTATGATGTTCAGAACAAGAGGCGAAAAAATATTCAATGTTTGTAACTATATCTTTATCATATTAGTTTGTTTATCATGTGCGTTGCCAATTATGCACATTCTGGCGGTTTCATTCAGTTCTTCCCACTATGTCCTTGCAGGACATGTTAACTTATGGCCAAGGGGATTCACCCTTGAATCTTATCAATTTGCGTTTTTAACCGGCAGGTTTATGGATGCGTTTTGGGTTTCTGTTCAGAGAGTGATTATAGGTGTCAGTATAAATATGGCCTTACTGGTGCTGACTGCCTATCCACTTTCTAAGTCCACAGCAAACTTTAGTGCAAGAAATTACTACATGGCGTTTTTCGCATTCACCATGATTTTTGGCGGAGGATTAATTCCCTTCTTCATTCTGATAAGTCGTATCGGTTGGCTTGACACCATTTGGTCACTTACCGTTCCGGGAGGACTACCTATATTCTCGCTACTCATATTGATGAACTTTATTCGAGGATTACCGAAAGAGCTGGAAGAAGCGGCACTAATTGATGGTGCCGGATATTTCAGGACTTTAGTTGAAGTCTTGTTACCGGTATTAAAACCTGCACTTGCGACAGTTGCGTTGTTCTCATTCCTTCATCACTGGAACGAATGGTTATTAGGATTGATATTTATGCGTAGCCCGGCAAACTACCCACTGCAAACGTATTTGCAAACACTTTTAACTGACTTCCGTGATCTTATTCGTACAGCGGGTCCGGACATTATGGCACTTGTCGGCCGCATGAATGAGCGCTCCGGACGTGCAGCGCAATTATTCCTTGGAATGGTTCCGATTTTGGTCGTATATCCGTTCCTACAAAAATACTTCACCAGAGGACTTGTTATCGGTAGCGTAAAGGGATAAAAACATTAGGGTCTAGTGTTTTGGATTTTGAGTCTATAGCTTAGTAATTACTAGTTTAGATTATAGTTCAAAAACTAGACCCAATTCATTGAAAGGAATGGTCATAATTATGGCAAAAAAATTCGCGTTTATTGGAGCCGGATCATTAGACTTTACTGCAGGTTTGATTAGAGATATCTTATGCTTTGATGCCTTCAAAGACTGTGAATTCCACTTAATGGATATACACGAGGGACGCCTTGAATACTCTAGAAGATCTGCCGAGAAACTGATCAAAGCATGGGGTTGCTCTGCTAAAGTCTATACAACAACAGATCGTAAAAAAGCTCTTGAAGGAGCAGATGGCGTTCTAATTACCATTTTGCAAGGTGGCGTTAATGTATGGCGCCATGATATAGAAATACCAAAGTCATATGGCATTGATATTAATGTTGGTGATACCCGCGGGCCGTCAGGTGTCATGAGATTTCTTCGCAGTGCTCCTGTAATGTTAGACATACTTCGTGATGTTGAGGCTCTATGTCCCAATGCAGTAGTACTCAACTATACAAATCCTATGGCAATGCTCTGTAGCTATCTTCAGCGTGAAACCACCGCAAATGTGACCGGATTGTGTCACAGCGTTCAAGACACTGCTGAAATGATGGCAAAATGGCTTGGTGCCGAACAAGAAGATATATCATACACTTGTGCAGGCATAAATCATCAAGCTTTCTACTTGGATTTCAAATGGAAAGGAAAAGATGCATATCCTATGGTAAAGGATTTGATTCTCAATGATTCGAAAGTAGCCGGCTCTGATCCTGTTCGCAATGAAATGTACCTAAACTTAGGTTATTATCCTACTGAGTCATCAGGGCACAATTCAGAGTATTTAGCATGGTTTAGAAAGCGCCCGGATCTAATAGAAAAGTACTGCACTCACGGCACAAATTGGAATCCCGGAGAACATGCGTACATTTTGAAACAATACTTGGATCTGGAGTCAACTTGGGAAGCAAAGTTCCAAGAGTTTCTGGATGAGGATGAAGTAGACTTAGAACTGGGCGGAGAGTATGCTGCTAATATTTTCAATGCTCTCTTCGGTGATGGTATTCCATATTTCTTCAATGGGAACCAACTAAATAATGGAATAATTACAAATCTACCAGACTCTGCATGTGTCGAAACCCCTGTACTGGCAACGTCAACAGGACTTAAGCATTTTCATGTAGGGGATTTGCCGGAGAACTTGGCTATATTGGTCAATTTAACATCTCAAATTGAGGTAATGGCCGTAAATGCTGCGATTGAAGGAGATCCGTGGAAAGTATTCCAAGCAAATCTGTTTGACCCGCTCACTTCCAGCGTACTTTCTATGTCAGAAATTAAAGAAATGACTCAAGTAATGCTTGATAAAAATGCTGATTACTTAGGTTACTTTAAATCACTAAAAATATAAGGAGAAGATATATGATTAAGTCAAAAGTAGCATTTGTTGTTTATGGTGTACATAAGGATGGTCTTAAGGATCCTGCCGGCACTGAGTTTATTGACTATAAGCTTATCGAAAAATCTAAGGATGCATTGAGAAATAAAGGTCTTACATTAGTTGAGAATGATCTTATAGTTGCTGAAAAATATGAGTCAAAAGAAGTTATTTGCAATCTTGCAAAAGATGATTCTATTGATTGCCTTGTTCTATTCAGCGGAACTTGGGTGTGGGCAGCTCATATGATCGCTTCAATCAGAGAGTTTGCTAAGACCGGTAAAGGTATTGTAATTTGGACACATCCCGGTTCTCAAGGCTGGCGATGCGTAGGCGGATTGGTGTTAAAAGCTGCGTTAAATGAAATTGGAATCACACACCGTTTTGTATACGGAGCTCATGATAGTGTAAAAGACGTAGATAGAATTGTTAGCTACTGCCAAGCTGCTGCAGTGAAAAACTTTATTAATATGAAAACCATTATGTCTTTTGGTGGTCGTGGCATGGGGCAAACATGTGGTGTTGCAGACCCTGCACAATGGATGAAGTTCTTTGGTATTGATATTGACTCCAGAGATACCACTGAGCTTGTAGAAACAGCAAAAGCAGTAACAAAAGAAGAACTCGATGATGTATACAAGTTGATTGAAGAAAAATTTGTTGAAATGCCGGAGAAAAATGAAGTTTCTGAACGCTCAATGCGACTATATGTTGCATTGAAGAAGATTATGAAGAAATATGATGTTGACTTCTACAGTGTTCAAGGCTTCCCGGGCATTGGCGATGAGTACTCCGCAATTTGCTTTGCAAACAGTATGATGCTTGAAGATCGTGTAGCAACAGCCCCACTGTCTGACTTCAACACACTAATGACAAGTATACTTTTAATTAATTTGAGTGACGAAAGTACATTTTATGGTGACTTCCAAGCAGTCGATAAAGAAAACAAAGAAATTAAAATCATATGCGACGGACAAGCACCACCATCGCTTGCAAATAAAAATGGTGCCGGTTTCGCCGGGCACGGCATTCCTACTGAAGGAAAAGCCGGTGGCTTAACAGTAAAGCTTGTTTGTAAAGCCGGAAAAGGTGTTGTTGCTCGCATGAGCAGAATGGATGGCGAGTTCTATATTGTCGTGGCAAACTGTGAAGTGAGAGAACCTGCTGACCATGAGCTACAGGCACGCTTAGACGAATGTGGCATCCCGTTTTGGCCTCATGCTTTCGTGACAGTTGATGCAGATATGGATGAACTCCTCGAGTATTGGGACAACGAATATGCATGCTTAGGATATGGCGAACATCTATATCAACAAATCGTTGACTTTGGCGAACAAATGGGCATTAGGGTTATAGCTCTATAATCTATAGGTTTAAATGAATACAAATATCTCCCGCATACAAAATATGCGGGAGAATATCTTTTGTGGAAACGGTTTTACCCTACTACCCTACTTACGTCGACTTGATAAGTATAGGACAAATATTATAATTAACGAGCAAGTAGAAACAATAAATGACATTCTTATGCCTGACACATTTGCAACAACACCCATTAGCATTGGTATAGACATACCACCTAGAGCTCCACCTGTTACCATTAATCCACCTGCGGTACCACTATACTTAGGAAATGCTTTAGTACAAAATGCCATTAACAAAGGCCATATTGCAGAGTAACTTAAGCCGATTAGGAAAAATAAAGCTACACTAAAAAGCACATGATGTTGAAATTGTAAAAGAAATGAAATTACAATGCTTGATGCTATACAGATTATCATTATCTTATCGGATATTTTATGTAGTATTCCTGCAAAAAATCTACCAATTATCATACCAAACCAAAACAGAGACAGGGCTATTTCTCCAGAGAATCCATTTTGATAATCACTTGAGAAATATCCTGTAACAGAGAAAGCTACTCCGCTCTCTGCGCCAACATATAAAAGTAACGAGAAGAAGAACAGTAAGAACTTCCTATCTTTAAGCAATATCATGCTGTATGCACTATCTTTTTCATCTTTCTCATTACTGATAGCTTTTTTCTTGCTTTCACTTAATAATAAAATGCAAAATGACGCAGGTATAAAAATAATAGCTACAATTAACATTGTTGTCTGCCACTCAGCGCCATGTGTTCTGGCTGCAAGTGAGAGCATTGGACCCAATACAGCTCCAACACAGAAGAATAGTTGAGAAAAATTCATGAGTTTTTCTGAAGAGTCCGGATTCTCGTCTGTTATCTTCGCTGATAAAAGGCCTTCAACGGTACAGCTTCCTGAGCCGATTAAAAACACGCCTAACCCACAAATAAAAATATTTGTAGTTTGCGTAACCATTACTATTCCTGAAATAAAAAGCAGGCACGATGCAATGAGAACACTCTTCTTCCCTAACCTGTCACTTAGCTCGCCGGCTATAATAGGAGCAACTAATGCTCCCAGAAAAAACAGCGTGATTAACAACCCTGTTGAGGCGCCATCAAAGCCAAAAAATTCATTTATGTCAGCTAATACTGTTTGGTAAACAGATAAGTTTATTCCAAGCAGTAACATGAATGTGAAGCAGATTACGTGAAACTTATATTTTGATAAAAGTAACAACATTTCCCCCCGTTCTTAATCGCAGTTTATTTGGTTAAAACCCTAGTAATTATATCATTTTTTAGCAAGAGCTTCAATATATTAAGAGCATTTATGGCTTATTAATCCATAAATGCAATGATGTTAATAACTACGCTAAGATTTCCCCCACCTCTAAGCTTTGCGAAGGCGGTGGGTACAAATTTCCTCAACAGGCGGTGAGTTAAATCTCCCGCTTCGTTGAAACGCTTGATTCAATGTCGCGCTCGGCGCGAGAACAATGATCTCTTATTTTAACTACAGAAAGAAGTGATTTCATGGAAAATATGGCAAATACAGTAATAGTAGAAGATTTCGGAAAGACAAAAGATGGTAAAATAGCTAAGCTGTTCACACTCAAAAATAATAACGGCATCTGTGTTAAGCTCACAAACTATGGAGCAACGGCTGTTTCAATGCTTGTTCCGGACTCAAGCGGCAGTCTTCAGGATATTATTCTTGGATTTGATGATGTTTCCGGATATGAAAACACAACACTATATTTAGGTGCAACAATTGGCCGATATGCGGGACAAATAAATGATGGTAGCTTTACGCTTGGAAATGAGACTTATACGCTCTTCATAAATGATCATAACAACACTTTGCACGGTGGTGAAATTGGTTTTAACAAAAGGCTGTTTTCAAGTAACGTTTTGGATTCGGGTAACTCTGTTGAGTTCAGATATTTGAGCCCAGATGGAGAGGAAGGTTTTCCCGGCAACTTGAATGTGTGTGTAACATATACGCTTACATCAGACGATGAACTTGTTATAAAGCATACTGCGGTAAGCGACAAAGATACTGTGTTAAATATGACTAATCATTCTTATTTCAACTTAGATGGCCATGCGTCAACATCAGTTTTAGATCATTATTTACGTATTAGATCAAATCAGTTCACTGAAGTTGCAAACGATTGCTCTCCCAATGGAATATTTCTCCCCGTTGATGAAACTCCGATGGACTTCCGCGTTTACCACAAAGTGGGTGAAAGGATAGATTATGATTTCGAACAGTTAAAACTCTGTGGAGGATATGACCATAATTGGGTTATCGATGGATGGGACAACACACTAAGGCCAATTTGTGATCTTAAATCAGAAAAAAGCGGTATTTCACTTGAAGTATTCTCTGATCTTCCGGGTTTACAAGTGTACAGTGGCAATTATTTGAATGGTTCTGAAGCAGGCAAATCCGGGATAAGATATGACCATAGAAGTGCACTTTGCCTAGAACCTCAATATTACCCTAATTCACTAAATCACTCTAACTTCCCTTCACCAATATTATATAAAGGCGAAGTGTACAATCATACAATTGTGTATCAACCGTTTTCGAGTATAGGAGATAAATAAGTAATACTTGCTAAAGGAAACAATATGCTCTTCCCTATAGACAGTTTCATAATTGTTTTCGGGAAGAGCATATTTTACCTATTTATATAGGATTAGTTTTGTCTGCTGATGATACTAGTTGCGAACATACGCTACTGCGTCGCGATGTATTGTGAGTGAGCCGTTGTTTGTTAGAGTTCCTACATCATCTAAGCAGTGTCTTACTTGTGCACGAACCGTGACTCTACCGGTATCTGCGATTGTCACTCGTCCGTCATTTACAA
>Ga0123355_10004872_pt1 | contig 19534 bp, 13 predicted proteins | sample TergutEmb28metaG_3_FD_89872 | JGI IMG/M metagenome (GOLD analysis project Ga0123355, IMG submission 89872) | Embiratermes neotenicus P1 segment gut microbial communities from Petit-Saut dam, French Guiana - Emb289 P1 | ecosystem: Host-associated > Arthropoda: Insects > Digestive system > Gut ...
ACCTCTTCATCCTGCGGGTAGCGCCTGAGGAGTTCCTCGCTGACGGCGGCGGCTTTCTCGTACTGCTTGAGTTCGGTGTACGCCTTTTGCAGGTGAAGGCCAATCAAGTGATCGATTTCCGTTCCGGGTGTCTTGCGGAAGGCGGGGGCGAGAATAGCAACCGCTTGGGCGGAGCGGCCCAGTTCCGACTGACAAATGCCAGACATGACCCTTGCTTGCGCAATGCCGGGCTTGAGCCTGATGGCTCGCTCAAAGGCGTCGAGGGCTTCGGCCGGGCGGCCTTCGAAATAATAGGCCAGGCCCAGATTGCTGTGGACCTCGGCGACCGACGGGGCGAGTTTCGCGAGCTTTTCCAGTGCGGAGGCAGCGTCCTGCCAGTGCCGGCTGTCGAGCGCCTGCTTTGCCGCCTCCGACAACCGCTCCGTCTCGAGACCGAAACCAGGGTCCTGGGATCTGAGGGTGGCGCCGGCGGACTTTCCAGCCGGCGAATCTGCAACCCCCGCCTGCGCCAGCGTGAGTCGCGGCACGATCAGAAGGGTTAGCGCGAACAGAGACTGCGAGACTAGGAAGCGTCCGGCTCCCGTCCGTGGAAGGGCCCGTGCCGCCACAGACAAAATGGGTTGTGCCGCTCTTCGCATTCCTCTTCTCCCAGCACAAACCGTTTTTTTGGTTTAATTAAACGATTAACATCGATACTCCAAGGCGGATCCTTTGTCAAGCACATTCTTTTTTGTCAAAGAATCCTGTCCAGATGCGGTCTGTACAGCCCCGTGCCTGGACCTCGCGGCCTGCAATGGTATAATCGATTAACCTAAACGGTGTACATGCCCGAACAGCCGGAGAAACCGCAGAAGCGAGTGACGCTCAAGGATGTGGCGGCTTCCCTCGGTGTTTCGACCGCCGCCGTTTCCTACGCGTACACCCGATCCACCCGAGTCTCGGCGGAGCTGCGCGCCCGGGTACTGAAGGCCGCACGCAATCTCGGCTATCCCGGCCCTGACCCCGCTGCACGGAACCTGAGGCGCGGACAAACCGGCGTGGTCGGCGTGGTGCTGCACGATCCTCTTACGGACGGATTTGCCTTTCCCTCTACCAATCTCTTCTTACAGGGCGTAGCCCGGGTGATTGAGGATCGCAGCCTTTGTCTCTTGTTGATCCCCGGGACCTTGCGGAAAGTCCGGAACCTGAAATCCGTAAATGGCGCGGCCGTGGACGGTCTGATTGTGTACTCAATCGACGATTTCGATCCCCTGGTGGGCGCCGTTTTGGCCCGCCGGGTTCCCACCGTTCTCGTGGACAGTGAAGCGATCAAGCAAGTGCCAACGGTTGGGATCGACAACGAGAAAGCCGCACAGGCGGCCGCCGAGCACCTGCTTGAACTGGGGCACCGGAGCTTCGCGATCCTCGTTACCGGGCCCAAGATCGGCATGACGAGCGGCATGCTTTCTTCCGATATCCTGCAGTCCGCCACCTCTTCGGATTTTCGGGCCCGGCTGAGGGGATATGCCAAAGCACTGCGAAAGGGCGGCATCTCCTGGAAAGAAAGGGTATCGCTCTACAACTGCGCAGAGTATGGTCGCGAAGAAGGCCGCAATGCCGCACGGACCATTATGGGAGTCAATCCCCAACCCACGGCGATTCTTGCGATCAATGACCAGTTGGCGCTCGACGTAATGGGCGCCATCAAGGAGATGGGGCTTCGCGTACCGGACGATGTTTCCATCGTGGGATTTGACGACGCGCCTGAGGCCGCCTCGGCGAACCCGCCCCTTACCACCGTGCACCAGCCCCATGTAGACAAGGGCTTCTGGGCCGCTCAGATTCTGCTTGCCTTGATTCGGCGCGAGGAGCCGCCAGATCCCGGAATCCTGCCCACCCATCTCGTAATCCGAAACAGCACCGCCGCCGCTCCCGGCACGACCGGCCAAAGCAGACGCACGATTCGAAGACTGACCTTGCAGCGCTAACGCGAGCGCTGGAATGAATTTCCAGCGCTGCGAGAAGGCGCTTGACAAGAACCATTGCGCCGCAGATAGTGTTAATCGTTTAACGCGAGACCGAGTCACCCCTGCCTTGGGGGGCGAGGCGCTAGACCAGTATGGATCAACTGAGTGCCACAGCAGGATTCACCGATCTGGCGGATACGCACCGTCTCGACCACAAGCCGCCCTTGCCTCGGGAAATGGGTCTGCTGGGAGCGCTTTCCGCCAACATGCTCAATATGATTGGTGTTGGCCCTTTCATCACCATTCCTCTGATTCTTTCCGCCATGGGCGGACCCCAGGCGCTTCTCGGCTGGTGTTTAGGCGCGCTGATCGCCATCTGTGATGGCCTGGTCTGGGCCGAACTGGGAGCGGCGATGCCGGGATCCGGCGGCCCCTATCGTTACCTTCTCGAAGCCTACGGTTTGAACGGCCTTGGTCGTCTCATGAGTTTTCTGTTCCTTTGGCAGACCGTTTTCATCGCACCGCTTTCTGCTGCCTCCGGTGCGGTAGGGTTTGCCGACTACGCCGCGTACCTGATGCCGGGGATTACGCCTGCACAGTTGAAGATCCTCGCGGCGGCCGCCTGTCTGCTTGCAACCGTGCTCTTATACAGGGATATCCGTAATGTGGGACGTCTGTCCGTCGCGCTCTGGGTGGTCGTGATTGCCACCCTGGTTTGGGTCGTGGGCGCAGGCGTATCGCATTTCCATGCCCGCATGGCGTTCGATTTCCCGCCTGGAGCCTTTCATCTTTCCAAGCAGTTCTTCGGTGGCTTGGGCGCCGCGGCGCTGATCGCCATGTACGACTACGGCGGGTATTTTAACGTCTGCCTTTTTGCCGAAGAAGTCAGGAAACCCGAGCGGACCATTCCGCGCTCGATCATCCTATCGATTGTGATCGTGGGAGTCCTCTACCTGGCTTTGAACATTTCGGTCATCGGAGTGGTGCCTTATCGCGAGGCGATGCACTCTAGGGCGATCATTTCGGAGTTTACGCAGCGCCTTTACGGAATCCGGATCGCCCGCTGGGTGACGCTTCTGATCATGTGGACTGCTTTCAGTTCCATTTTTGCCCTGCTGCTCGGATACACGCGGGTGCCCTATGCGGCCGCCGTGGATGGGCAGTTCTTTGCCGCTTTTGCCCGTTTGCATCCGAAGAAGCGATTCCCGTCATTTTCGGTCGCCGCGATGGGCATGGCCTCGGCGCTGTGCTGTGCTCTGTCCCTCACGCAGCTCATCAACGCCATTCTCGTGATCCAGATCGTGATCCAGTTCGTGGCGCAATGCGTGGCCGTCGCTCTGATTCGCCATTGCCGCAGGCACATCCAGATTCCCTTTCGGATGTGGTTCTACCCGGTCCCCATGATCCTCGCTCTCCTGGGATGGATCGCCATTCTCGTCACCAGCGGCTCGCGCTATATCGTACTGGCTTTTTGCGTGCTTGCACTGGGTGCGGCTGCATACCTCTGGCGGGCCCGCCTGAGACAGGACTGGCCGTTCGGAGTCGCCTCATGACCAAAACCTGGGATGTCACCGTCGTGGGACACTCCTTCATCGACTTCGTGTTCTCGGGCATTCAGAGCTGGCCGAATATCGGAGAGGAATCCTTCGCCCAGAGTGTCTGCCGGGAGATTGGAGGCGTTGCCATTACGGCTTGCGGTCTGGGCAGGCTTGGCCGGAAAACGGCTTTGCTTACCTGCGTGGGTAATGAGGACCAAGAATGGTTCTTCCGGAGACTGGAGGGCTGTCATGTGGACACATCGCTGGTGGACCGGTCTGAGAACCCGACGGCCGTGACCGTCAGTCTCTCTACATCGCAGGATCGATCTTTTCTCTCCTCGTGGGGAGCCAACGCCGGCCTTGCAGGTTTATTGGATCGTGAAGAGTGGCGGGAAACTCTTACCCGCGCCGCTCACATTCATTTCGCAATGATGCCCCAACACGCGCAGGCCCAGTCCCTGTTCAGGCAACTGCGTGCCGTGGGCTGCTCGATCTCGCTCGACGTGGGCTGGAATGAAACCTGGCTCAGAAATCCGGAGACTTTAGGGATACTGCGCCAGGTCGACTTCTTCCTTCCCAATGAGAAGGAGGCGCGTACGATCACCGGCAAGAGTGAGCCTGAAGAGATGTTGCGGTGGTTTAAGCAGGCAGGAGTCGGCTGTGTGGCGGTCACGCTGGGGAGCCGTGGGTCCGCGATGGTACACGAAGGGAGGTTCTACCTGGTGCCTTCTGTCCCGGTCGACGTGGTGGACACGACCGGCGCAGGCGACTGTTTCAGCGCCGGCTTTCTGCACAGCATGCTAGACGGTGATCTACCGGGTGATTGGCTGCGGCTGGGAAACCTGTGCGGGGCGCTTTCGACGCGCGCTGCGGGGGGCATCGCCGGGTTTCCTACTCCACAGGAACTAAAGGAGATACGGTGTGAGCAAGGTAGCGTTAATTGGCGGAGGCGGCGTCCGGACTCCATTCTTGATCTACGGTCTCAATGAAGCCGCCCCAGACATCGGTGTGACGGAACTCGTGCTCTACGACGTGGATCATGAGCGGGCCAATCTGATGTGCGCCCTCGGAAAGGCCGTGATCCGCAAGCAAGGGGGACAGCTAAGAATTTCGATCTCCAAAGAGTTCGACCGCGCTGTGGCGGACAGCAGTTTTGTCATCAACAGCATTCGCGTGGGCGGAATGACGAGCCGCGCCAACGACGAGCGAATAGTCCTGCAACACGGGCTGCCGGGCCAGGAAACCACCGGAGCGGGAGGTCTTGCGATGGCGCTGCGCACGATTCCTGTCTCCGTGGAATATGCAAGGTCGGTCGAACGCGTGGCGCCTTCTGCCTGGTTTATCAACTTCACGAATCCGGCGGGTCTCGTCACCCAGGCCATCACCACCTGCACAGGAGTGCGGAGTGTCGGAATCTGTGACACTCCTCGAGAGTTGTTTCATCGGCTTGCCCTGGCCGTGGGGGCATCCCCGGACGCAGTGGAGTGCGACTATTTTGGCTTGAACCACCTTGGCTGGGTCCGCGCCGTCTGGTGTCAAGGCAAAGATGTAATGTCGGAGGTGTTGACATCCGACGAGAAACTCAAGAGCCTCTATTCGGCCGACCTGTTTGATCCCCAGATGATCCGCCAACTGGGTTTGATTCCCACCGAATACCTCTACTTCTGCTACGCGCAGCGGCGCGCCGCTGCGAATCAGTCCAGGACAAATGCCACACGCGGTGAGGAAGTGATGCGCCTCACCGCCGAACTTTTCCGCCGTCTTCAGGAGGACCTTGACGCTGGCCGCGACGAGCGAGCAGTTGAGCGGTATACCCTCTATCACCGGCGGCGCAGCGGTTCGTACATGAAACTGGAGGCAAGCGCCGGGTCCCTGTTTGGCGATGCTGTCGAGGATGCCGCGGATCCCTTTACGAGCCCGACCGGCTACCACCGGATTGCAATCGGCGTCATGAAAGCTCTGCAAAGCCGCACGCCTCAGACCCTGGTCGTGAACACGCGAAATCGGGGCGCCATCGACGATCTCAGTCCTGACGATGTGGTCGAGGTGCCGTGCCATGTCTCCAGCCGGGGGATCACACCCTTGCCAGTCGGCACGTTGCCTTCTTCCGTGCGCGGTCTAGTTTTGGCGGTGAAAGCCTACGAACGTGTGGCGGTGGAGGCTGCTCTAGAGCGCAGCGCGTCAAAAGCCCGTCTTGCTTTGCTGCTCTATCCGGTTCTCGGCCAGTGGGATGTCGCTTCGAGGGTCTTGCAAGCACTGGGCGAAGGCGATCCTCAATATCTGAGCTACTTACGGGGAAACGATGTTTCGGCCTCGCGCGAAACTGTTGCGCACTAAATGTCAAGGATGCATCGGAGCTGGCGATGAGAGAGGCGCACACTTTTCTGATAGACGGGCGATGCCGCCCAAGCAGACTAACCCGGGAGAACCGCGCTTTTAAGTGGAATGTGTCATCCATCGGCGGCGACTCCACCAACGTCTGTGAGATCCAGGGGCGCTTAAGACATGGACTGGTGGACGCAGTAAACGCCTATCACCAACACCAACAACGAAATACTTGAGGAGTATGTGATGAACACCAAGCTACGCATTAGGTCCCTACGGGCGGTCGCCGTGTGTGCTGCGATCGTCAGCGTCGCAACAGTATTCCATTCGCCGGGAGTGCAGGCACGGAGCGATGGGGATGAACGTGATCCAAGAATTGAGCGAGGGTTCGCCATTGCGCCGGTCCCGCTAAACTTGGAGGGCAAGGATCGAAGGCTGGTGGGATTGGGCAGCTATCTGGTCAACGCTGTGGCGGGCTGCAATGACTGCCACGACGCGGGTCCACAAACCCAGTTCCTCTCCGGAGGAAACCCTTACTTTGACGAGCCTGCCAAGATCAATCCGGCGACGTACCTGGGCGGTGGCCGAGACTTCGGCCCGCTACTGCCTATACCCGGCTCTCCCGACATTGTGTCCCGCAATTTGACCCCGGACAAAACCGGGCGTCCGGAAGGGGGACGCCCATTCTCGGAGTTTCTGCAAATACTGAAGACAGGAGTGGACCTGGATCACGTACACCCACCTTGTTCTTCGACCGTGACCACTAACTGCCTTCCGCCGCCGTTCGACGGCAATCTCCTGCAAATCATGCCCTGGCCCACGTACACGAACCTGGCTGATCATGATATCCGAGCGATTTACGAATACCTGAGCGCAATACCCTGCATCGAAGGACCGCCGGCGCCCAGCATTCTGCACAACGATTGTCAGTGATCGCTCTCCCCAGAGAGTTGCAGCTCTGGGGAGAGTCTCCGTCCATAAGTGTCACGCGTGGAAGTTCAACTGGGTCTCAGGGGTCACTTAAAACCGAAGCGGTTGGTCTCTGCGAGGATGGCTTTGAACGTCGAAATTCCCACCGTTAGCGCAGGGTGCTCGAAGCTTTGAGCTGATACAGTTACAGATCCAGGAATCGCTCGCGATCGGCTGCACTCGGCAGAGGGCAAACGTCATACCGTCCGAAAAGTCGATATCGATGACGTGCGATGAAGTTGTAAGCGCAATCGCGGATTCCGAGCGGGAGCACACGCGCCATTTGGGCCAGCACGCTCCATATGCCGCCGAACCGACCCACCAGAAAAAGGATAGCTTCCGATTGCCGCAGCAATACCTGTCCTTCTTCGCCTGAGGCGAGAACGTAAACCGTTGTCAGGGCCGCGGCGTCAACACCGTGTTGTTTGAGAACTCGCGATCCGAAAGGACTCTGCAAGGATGCGAAGCGGAAAACCTTCTCGTGATCATGGCGCAATGCAAATTGCACGAGCCGATTGCAGAATCCGCAGACGCCATCATAGAGCAGGATAGGATGCTCCATGATCTACTCTCGTCGCAACGGAGATGGCGATCATCGATAGGCGAGACATTTCGCGGGCCTTTCTCAGAGAGTTAGCCAAGGGAATGGGGTTTTCTCAAAGAGGGCGAGCATGACGCAGCTATCGTACCGCATATCGTACACGGCGGCTCTTGCGATTATGTAACCCATTCAATGTAAACAACTTAGTTTTGTTGGGCGCGGCGGGCGCCGAACCTCAGCGACCGTTGCAAAGGGCAAAGTTATTGATTCGATAACTGGGCGAAAAAGACATGGCTTACCGTCTCGTCGTCGTTCAGCCCGCTCGGCGAGAAAGCTGGCAATCTGAATCACGTTCCATTACCACCACCACATTGTGCAGAACCGAAAGGAATGGCGTGGACCGCGCGGTCCTTTGTCATAAGAAAAGAAGTTCCGCGATGAGGTGCGTTTTATACTCTGACGATGCCGCCATCTATCCGGATCTTGAGTGGGATATTGATTCTCGTCTTGTCAGCCACAGGAAGTTCGCTGGGCCAGTCCATCTCTCCCGACTGGACCGAACCGTTTCCGCCCTTTCATATCGCCGGCAACCTGTACTACGTAGGAAGCAAGGGGCTTGCGAATTACCTGATCACGACACCGCAAGGGAACATTCTGATCAACAGCGATCTCGAAGCGAACGTGTCAATGATCCGCGCAAGCATCGAGAAACTCGGACTCAAGTTCGAGGACACGAAGATTCTGCTCATCAGCCACGCACACTGGGACCATGACGCTGGGAGCGCGCGGATTAAGGAAATGACCCGTGCGAAGTACATGGTGATGGACGCGGATGTGCCAGTGGTGGAATCCGGCGGCAAGACTGATTTTCAATACGGCAATACACGCGCGCTTCAATATCGGCCCACGGTTGTGGACCGCGTCTTGCATGATGGCGATGAAGTGAGACTCGGCGGTACGGTGCTCGTTGCGCACCTAACTCCCGGCCACACCAAAGGCTGCACGACCTGGACGATGAAGGTGACAGAGCGCGGCAAGACATATCACGTGGTGATCATCGGCAGCCCCAACGTAAACCCTGGCTACAAACTCGTCGGGAACACCGCGTATCCGAAAATCGCCGAGGACTACGAGCGCATGTGGAGGGTTCTGAAATCTCTGCCATGCGATATTTTTCTCGGCGCTCACGGGTCATATTTCGGTCTTGAGGAAAAATACCCTCGGCTGAAAGAGGGAGCTGCCAATCCCTTTCTGGACCCGGAGGGCTACAAGAACTTCATCGCGCAGAAGGAGCGAGAATTCCGCACCGAGTTGGTCAGACAAAAAGGTCAGTTCGCTCAGGGCTCTCATCGCTTTTAGATTTGGGCTGGCGGAGGAAACCGGATTGCGTAAGGACTCCTTCGAGACGACGAACTTGCCGATCGCCAGGACTCCCGATGTTAGATCGTGCGGAGCGAATGCTATGCCTTTCACTTCGCTCACGTCGAGTGGCGCGCCGGTTTTCGCGTCAGGAGGTTGAAAGAAGGGATTCGGACGAATCTCATCGAATGGAATCCGAACCAGCTGCCACACGCCGCCCTTCAGCTCTCTCCCGGCCGTGTAAGCGACACGATTCCGATCTGTAAACGACAACGAGAGCTTCACCGGGTGGGTGGGCTTGATCTGAAACACGATCGCGCGCCCGGCCGTCCAATCCTGGTGCTCTGCAGCGCACTGTACATCACGGCCTGCCGGGTCCTTGGTAGGTGAGGGATACTCCACCCGTAGCACGTGCTCTTCAGAAACCGAGGGATCTCGGCCGAGGCTCAAGTGGACATCCGGGTTGCCGGCCCGAACGCCGGCCAGCCCATCGTTGTAGGCTTGAATGAGGATCATGGCTTTCGCCTCCGCGCTCATCGGCCCAGGCCTGGGCAGTGCACCCGCGCAGAGTCCAGGACGATGAGACCGGTGGCGGCTCTTTGCGGACAGGAGTAAGAGCATTTCACGAGCCGCCTGCGGTTGACGGATCCTCCTGTCATGCCAGAAACTCTAAAAATAAACGTTTCCCATGAGTCTTTCCCGCCGGTCCTTCATTTTTCTTTCGGCCGCAGCCGGTGCGCATCACGCCCTCGCCCAGGGCGTGGCGCCCCGCTCGGTAAAGCCGCAGGCAAAACCCGCTCCTTCGGGCCGCCCTTTTGACGCGCATTTTGTCGACGTCGCCGCCCAAGCCGGGCTGATTGCGCCCACCATTTACGGCAATCCCGACTATCACGACTACATTCTCGAAGCGACCGGCTGCGGCTGCGCATTCATCGACTATGACAACGACGGCTGGATGGACATCTTTATTCTGAGCGGAACCAGACTCGATGGCGATCCCAAGGACGCTACGAATCGTTTGTACAAAAATAATCGCGACGGAACCTTTACCGACGTTACCGACAAGGCCGGCCTGCGCCGGACCGGATGGGCTTCGGGAGTTTGCGTGGGTGATTACAATAACGACGGATTTGAAGACCTCTTCATCACCTACTTCGGGCAGAACCTGCTCTATCGCAACAACGGCGATGGCACCTTCACCGACGTAACCAAAGAAGCGGGGCTCCTTGAAGATCGACGGCGCTGGGGATCCGGGTGCACGTTTGTGGACTACGACCGCGACGGCCATCTCGACCTGTTCGTCTCCAACTACGTTCAGCTCGATTTCACCCACGTGCCCAAGCCCGGCACCAACAGCAATTGCAATTGGAAGGGGGTCCCGGTCGAGTGCGGCCCGCGCGGCCTGCCCCCCGGCTATCACTCGCTCTATCACAACAACGGCGACGGCACGTTCACCGATGTCAGCGCCAAAGCCGGGATTGCACAGCTTCACGAGAGCTACGGCATGACGGCCGTCGCCGCCGATTTCAACGAAGACGGCTGGCCGGATATTTTCGTTGCCTGCGACTCGACGCCCAGTTTAATGCTCATGAACACCGGCAAGGGCGCTTTCAGCGAAGAAGGCGTGCTGCGGGGCGTGGCGCTGAGCGACGACGGAATGGAACAAGCCGGCATGGGCGTCGGCCTGGGCGACTACGACCTCGACGGGCATCTCGATATCTTCAAGACGCATTTTGCCGAGGACACGAACGGCCTGTATCGCAATGACGGCACCGGAAATTTCGAGGACGTCACGCGCCAGGCCAAGATCGGCGTCGAGACCCGCTATGTCTGCTGGGGCGCCGGCATGGTCGATCTCGATAACGACGGCCATCCCGACCTGTTCATGACCACGGGCAGTGTGTATCCGCAGATCGAAAAAACGCTTCCCCAATATCCCAACAAGGGCCCGCGGGTGGTATTCCGGAACCTCGGAAACGGCGTTTTCGAAGAATTGATCGACGAGGCCGGCCCGGCGGTCGGGTCTCTTCATTCGAGCCGGGGTTGCGCCTTTGGCGACTTCGACAATGACGGGGACCTGGACATTTTGGTGGTCAATCTCAATGAGCCGCCCTCGCTTCTGCGTAACGACATCAGGGGTTCCCATCACTGGTTGAAGGTCAAGCTTACGGGCACCAAGTCGAACCGCAGCGCCATCGGCGCGCGCGTCATTGTCCACTACGGGGGGAAGCGGCAGGCGCAGGCCCTGACCAGCCAGTCGAGCTTCTATTCCTCAAACGACCCCCGGCTGCATTTCGGATTGGGCGCGGAGAAAACCGCCGATATCGAGGTCCACTGGCCGAATGGGCTGGTCGAAAAATTCAAGAACGTTTCCGCCGATCAACTGGTGGCGATTAAAGAAGGCGCCGGGATTGTGTCTTCCGGCGCGCCCGCGCCGGGGGCTCACCCCTAAACCGGGCGACAAAGCGAAATAGCCCGAAACCCGAGCCAGATCAACAAGATCGATTTTGCTTGACAGTTTTCCCGGGCCGGAGATATCGTATTCACGATTTTCAGTAAACGTTTGCTCGCCCGCCCGTCGCGGGCCCATCGCAGGCCGAATACGGCGGCAATGTTCGCGGATTCGTGCTCGATCCGGGCGGTGCCCCCGTGGCGGGTGCCTCGGTAACATTGCTGAACGCCGATACCGGCGTGCAAAGCGCTCTCCGCCGCGAAGACAAGCGGCCGCGGCAGGGATCCATTCAGCGAGCTCGTCGCTTCTGGTCGAGGTGCGTTATGGGTTTTCCGAAGTACGTGTCCCGGCGTGAGTTTCTCTCCGCAGCAACCGCGTCAACCGCGGCATCGATCGTCGCGCGGCCCCCGTTCCGGGCTGCCGCGGCAACCTCCCTGACATACGCGAGCGCCTGGGACCAAGCTGCGGTCCAGGGGCTCCCCGCCTGGCAGGATCAGGGCGTCATCCAAACGGCCCATTCGCCCCACGCCAAGCTGCACGGCGTGCCCGTCCGCGCGGTCACGATCGAAGACGGCTTCTGGTCGAAGCGCCGCAAGACCAACGTCGAGAGCAGTATTCCCAGCATGCACGACCAGCTCGAAGCCCACGGCCGCATGGACAATTTCCGCCGCCTGGCGGGAAAAAGCTCGGCTCCCCAGAAAGGCCCCTACTTCGCCGACTCCGACATTTACAAATGGATCGACGCGGTCGGGTGGGCCCTCCAGTCCGATTCTCTCCCCGAGCTCCGCCGAACCGTGGACGCGATGATTGGCGAAGTGGTGGCGGTTGCGGAGCCGAACGGATATCTGAACACCTACTACCAGGACGACCGCGTTTCGCTGCGCATGAGCCCGCACGATCAGGAGGTCGGGCATGAGATGTACTGTCTCGGCCATATGATTCAAGGCGCGATCGCCTACTATCGCTCGACCGGCGACACCAAGCTGCTCGATGCGGGCGCGCGCATGGTCGACAACTTCGTTCTGCCCGGTTACGGTCCCGGGCCGAACCAGAAGCCGATCGTCTCCGGCCACCCCGAGATCGAGATGGCGCTCATTGAGCTTTACCGTACCACCGGCAGGCGGCAGTATCTTGAGCTCGCCGCTTACGTTCTCCATGGCGACGACCGCGCCAAGACCGCGCCCGACCGCGCGGTCTACATGTTCTCGGGGACGCCGTTCACCTCCCGCACCAAACTGGAAGGCCACGCCGTGCGCGCCATGTACGCCTGCTGCGGCGCCACCGACTACTACCTCGAAACCGGCGACGCCGCTTACTGGAAGACTCTGAACACCTTGTGGGAAGACCTGACCCGCCGGCAGATGTACGTTACGGGCGGAGTGGGAGCGCGGGCGCAATGGGAGGCGTTTGGAGCTCCCTACGAACTGCCCAATGCGCAAGCCTACGGCGAGAGCTGCGCCGCCATCGGCAACATGATGTGGAACTGGCGCATGCTGGCGGCGACTGGGGAGGCGAGATTTTCCGACGTCATCGAACGCGCGCTCTACAACGGCATCAACTCCGGCATGTCGCTCGACGGGACGACCTACTGCTATCGCAACCCGCTGGCCTTTGAACCGGCCTCCTTCGACGGCTTCCGGGGCAGCCCGAATATTCGCAATCCCTGGTACGACGTGACCTGCTGCCCGCCGAATCTCGAGCGGACATTCTCGTCTCTTCCCGGATATTTCTACAGCACCAGCAAAGACGGACTGTACGTTCACCTGTACGACAATTCCCTGCTCGACTGGCACCTCGAAGACGGAACGCCCATCAAAATCCGGCAGAAAACCCGTTATCCCTGGGAAGGCGCGATCGAGCTCGCCGTCGACCCGGCTGAACCGAAAGAATTCACGCTGTATGCACGAATCCCGGGTTGGGCGAATGGCGCTTCCGTGGCGGTGAATGGCAGACCGGAATCCTCCGCCAAAGCCGGAGAATACCTCCCCATCCAACGCAGCTGGAAATCGGGCGATGTGGTCCGGCTCGACCTGCCGATGGACGCCGAAATCGTGGCTTCGAACCCCCGGGTGGCGGAAGACCGGGCGAAAGTCGCCGTCCGGCGCGGCCCGATTATTTTCTGCATGGAACAGCTCGATCAGGCCAAGGGAACGGCCCTTGTGGACATGAGCATCAGTCTGAACCAGCGGCTGGGAAAAGACTTTGCCAGCGAATACCGATCCGATCTGCTCGACGGGGTTATCGTTCTCCGCCACCGGGGCAGCGTGTTTGAAGTCTCATCGGCCGAAGACGCCCTGTACATGCCCGCCAGCGCCACCCCGGCGAAAACGCGTCCCGAAACTCTGACGTTGATCCCGTATTATGTTTGGGCCAACCGGCAGCCGAGCGCCATGGAAGTCTGGGTGCCGTATACGCGTACGTGAGGGAAGGCCCGGAACCGGAGAAATTTCTCGAAACCGGGATCAGCACCCGGTTCCTGTCGGCTGCCTCCTGGCACGGACCTCCAATCAGGACCGGATGACTCGATACCGAACGCCCGCCTGGAAGTGTCTGACCGCCTTCGTTCTCGTTGGTCTGACTCATGGGACTGCCGTCCGGATGTCTGCACAGCAGGAGGCAAAACCAAAATCGCCTCCGGTTCCAGGCCCCATGCTCGCCCAGGGCACCCTCTCGTTCGAGACGGGTGATTTCAAGCTTGTGCTGGTTCGTTCTTCGCAGACGGTTCGCTCGCTTCAGCCCAAATCGGATCCGGACTTTGATTTCACTCCCGGCGACCTCATGGTCGAACGTTCGCACGACGGTTATTTTCACCTGGGCGACCTGACTCTGCGCCTGCGCTCCGGGGCTTCGACCAAGTGGAAGAACTACTCAACAGCGGCAAAGCGCGCTCCGCTCACCGCCCTGCCGCGATCGGGCGATATTCTCGCTCGCGCGGATCTCGCGCCTGAGCTGCCGGGCGACATCCCGCTTGAGGTCCTGCGCACCTGGGCAACCGAAGATGGCAGGCTGGTTCTGCGTTTCACGCTGAAAAACAGGTCCCGGGAGCCGGTCGAGATCGGCGCGCTCGGTATTCCCATGATCTTCAACAACGTGTTGAACCGCCGTTCGCTCGAAGAAGCTCATCGCAAGTGCTCGTTCTACGACCCCTACATCGGCGAGGATGCCGGGTATTTGCAGGTCACCCGGCTCAGCGGCAAAGGGCCGGCGCTCCTGGTTGTTCCCGACGGCAAGACTCCGCTCGAGGCCTACAATCCGATTCTCGATCGTCCCAATCGCTGGGGAGCCGGGCCGGTCTTCACCGACCCCACGCCGCGCGGCATCACCTTCGAGGGCTTTTACGAATGGATGGTCCATAGCGCGGCCTACGCGGAGAACGAATGGAAAGGCGTGAGGGAGTGGAATCCGGCCACCTCCCTCACGCTTCGGCCCGGCGAGTCGAAGACCTACGGCGTCAAATTTCTCTTGTCGGATTCCATCCGCTCGATCGAGCCGACGCTCGTCGAAAACCGGCGGCCGGTTGCCGTTGGAATTCCCGGTTACGTTCTGCCGACCGACATCGACGGCCGGCTCTTCCTGAAATATCGGCGAGCGGTCAAGTCGGTCAGGGTCGACCCCCCGGGCGCGCTCTCGGTTGACGCTTCGCGATCGCCGGTTGGCGACGGTTGGGCGGCATACGCCGTCCATGGCCGCAGCTGGGGCCGCGCGCGCCTCAAAGTCGCCTACGACGACGGTCTCGTCCAGACCATCCACTACTTTGTTACCAAGCCCGAACCGGAAGCGGTGGCCGACATGGGCCGCTTCCTCACCACCAAAGCCTGGTTCGCCGATCCCGGCGATCCCTTTCATCGCAGTCCTTCGGTGATGACCTACGATCGCGACAAGGACAGAGTCGTCCTCGAGGACAGCCGCGCCTGGATCCCGGGCCTGGGCGATGAAGGCGGAGGCGGAGGCTGGATCGCGGCCATGATGAAAGAACTGGTCGAGCCGGACAAGCAGGAGATCCGCAAGCTCGAGCAGTTCGTCGATGGCGTCGTCTGGGGAGGACTGCAATATAAAGAGGGCGAACGCCGGTACGGCGTGCGCAAGAGTCTTTTTTACTATCAGCCCGAGGAAATGCCCGGGGGATTTTACCGCAGCGATTTCGACTGGAGCACCTGGACCAGCTGGAACAAGAAATCGTCCGCGCAGGTGGACCGCTCTTATGATTACCCGCACGTGGCAGCGGCCTATTGGGTGCTCTACCATCTCGCGCGCAACCATCCGGGACTGGTCAGCAACCACCCCTGGGACTGGTATCTCGACCAGGCCTATGAGACCTCGATGGCCATGGCCCGCTACGCCGAAGGGCTGGCCGCATTCGGACAAATGGAAGGCACGATCTTCCTTGAAATTCTCGCCGACCTCCGCCGCGAGGGCATGGAGGCGAAGGCCGGCAATCTCGAACAAACGATGCGCGCGCGGGCCGACCGCTGGAACCGTGAACCCTATCCGTTCGCGAGCGAAATGCCCTGGGATTCGACCGGCCAGGAGGAGGTCTACGACTGGACCAGGTATTTCGGCTACAACGCGAAAGCCGGCGTCACCCTGAACGCCATTCTCGGATACGATCCCGCGATTCCGCACTGGGGATACAACGGAAGCGCCCGCCGCTACTGGGACTTCATTTTCGCCGGCGGCCGAAGGCGGCTCGAACGGCAGCTTCATCACTATGGTTCGTCGCTGAATGCCATCCCCCTGCTTGCGGAATATCGCGAGCATCCCGATGACTTTTACCTGCTGCGGGTGGGTTACGGCGGAACCATGGGGACCCTCACCGACATCGATCAGGAAGGCTTTCCCTCCGCGGCGTTCCACTCCTTTCCCGACATGCTGAAGCCGGACCCGATCACCGGCGACTTCGGGCCAAATTTCTTCGGGCACGCCTGGAACACGGCAACCTATGTGGTCGACCATCCTCAATTTGGGTGGCTGGGGTTCGGAGCGAACACCCGGGTCGAAGGTAAGACCATTCGGGTCACGCCGCTCGATTCCGCGCGCACGCGGGCGTTCATCGCTCCGCTCGGACTCTGGCTCACGCTCGATGCCGGCACCTTCGAATCGATCGAGATCGACGCTCAAACGGGAGCTGTGCGGGCCGGACTTTCCCCGGCGGCCGAATTCACATCCACCGCTTACTTGCGCATCGAGCAGCCAGCCGGCGTCGAAGGCGAGGGGGCCTATCACCCGGCCCTGCCGCTCACCGTCGAGCGCGGGGCGTACGCGATAGGGCTCGGAAGCAGGGAGACCTGGGTGGAGCTTCGCCGGGCAGGGAGGTAAGCTGGGTTAGCGTGTCTGGAGCTCGACGGACCGCGCGAGGTGAACCATGGATCGCCGTACCTTCAATCGCAATGTTGCGGGACTGCTGATCTCGTCCATGAATCCGGACGGCAAGCTTTCCGCCGCCGCAATTCAGCCGGGCGAGACGGACGAACGGGCGGCCCCCGCTTTCGACGTTTCCGTCATGCTCTGGACGGTTTTTCGCGATTTGCCTTTCGCCGATCGCCTGGAAAGGGTTGCCGCCGCCGGATACCGGAACGTCGAGCTGGTAGGAGAATACGACAAGTGGTCGGACGACGACTTCGAGCGGGCCATTCGAAAGCGAAAAGAGCTGGGCATTACCTTCGACACGACCGCCGGGTTGAAGCACAGCCTTTGTAACCCCGCCGAACGGGAGGATCTGGTTCGCGAGCTCGAACGCACCCTTCCGACCATGGAGCGGCTCGAGTGTCCCTCGATCATTCTGCTTTCCGGAAACATCGTTCCTCACATGTCGGTCGAATTGCACGAGCAGAGCTGTGTCGAAGGTCTGAAGGCGGCTGCGCGACTGATAGAAGGGAAGCAGATCCATGGCAAGCCTCTGCGCATCCTGCTCGAGAATATCGATCCGGAAGAGAACCCGCGATACTTTTTGACTTCGGTTGCGCGCGGATTTGAGATCGTCAAGGCGGTGAACCATCCGCAGGTCGAGTTTCTCTACGATTTTTTCCACGCGCAGATTGCCGAAGGCAACCTGATTGAAAAGCTTGAAAACAATATCGAGCACGTGGGACTGGTTCATATCGCCGATGTGCCCGGGCGCCACATGCCGGGGACGGGCGAAATCAACTACGAAAATATCTTTCGCAAGCTCGCCCAGCTGAACTACCGAAAAATCGTCGCCATGGAATTCCTTCCGGAGGGCGACGCGGTGCGCGAGTTGCGTCGAGCGCGCGAGATGGCGCTCGGCGCGCGAAGTGCGACGGCCTGACGTACTGTGTGCGAGCCTCGAGATCTTGAACGGCCGGCCCGAGCCAGATTCGATGAGCGGCGCAAGTGTCCAGCCGCTGAGCAATTTCCCCGAAGCCTTGGCCGGCGTCGCTGTTTCTAGCTCGTTCCGTGCGCGCGGCTTCTGTCTTCGCGCCGTGTCACCCGTTCAGTCCCTGCCTGCACATGGCACGCCCTTCACCGGGGTGGTGCGCGATTAAGAACCGTCCCTGGACAAGCTGGACGCGCGGACTTTCGCTGGCGCCGACGAGCTTCGGGGATGAGACCGGGAAAACGTCGCTTCCGGCGGGTCCGCGATTCCGGTGATCACGGCGCCCGGTCCCGCATTATGTGCGGAATCGTAACAAACTCGTATCGCTCGCGGTATGGCGCTAACAACCGGTCGACCGCTTCCACGGTCTGTGACCGGTCGGCGCCGAACTGCGCATGGGCGCCGTCATGGAGAAGTATCACATCGCCGCCGCGAATCTTCTCCCGAACCCGGTGTTCAATCCATGCCGCCGAAGGCGCCTTCCAATCGTAGCCGGTGATATTCCACATGACGGGTTCGAGCCCGAGTTCACGAACCATGCGGAACGTCCCCGGGCGCCTGCCGCCCCAGGGCGGGCGAAAAAGATGGGAGTGTTCACCCAGGGCGTCGGCGATCGTCTGGCGGCATCGCTCGATTTCGCCGCGGATCGCTTTCCGGGATTCAAGTATCAGCAGGGGGTGGCTGAAGGTGTGATTGCCGATGACGTGTCCGCGCCCGGCAATCTCTCTAACGATGTCCGGCCGCTGGCGCACATATCTCCCAATCAGGAAAAACGTCGCCCGCACCTGGTGCCGGGACAGCACATCGAGCAGCTTCAAGGTGTAAGGATCGTTCGGCCCGTCATCAAAGGTGAGCGCCATCTGGCGCGATCCGCGCCGCGCCCGGCAAAACGCTCGTCCAAACCACTGGCCGGTGGGAGACATGGACTGGTATCCGGCCGAGAGAAGGGCGGCAGTTGCCGCCGTGGCGACGGCGAGCATGCCCTCGATTCTAATCGCAAACCATCAGTCAACCCGGGAGAGAATTGATCCCGGATTCTGCCCTCTGGGTGTCGGTTTCGCGACGGTGTTAACTTCTTCCTCAATTGCGCGCCCCCGGTCGTCGAGATATTCTCAAAACTGATCTCCTGACCTTCATGGCTAAGCTTTTCGATTTCCCCCGCTACATTGCACTGGAAGGCCCGATTCGAGTCGGAAAGAGCACGCTCTCAACGATCCTGGCCGAGCGTCTCAATGCCCACAGGGTAACCGATCCAGAAGAGAATGCCTTCTTGCGTCCGTTTTACGATGGAAAGCCGGGCGCGGCGTTCCAGGCGCAGTTCACTTTTCTGGTGCGGCGATTCGAGCAGATGCGTGAGTTGGACCTGGGCTCGTCTCAAAGGCTTGTGGTTTCCGACTTCATCTTCGAAAAAGACAAGATTTTCGCTTGTCTCAACCTGAACGACCAGGAGCTCGATACCTACAATCGTTATTACAACTACTTTCGCGACCAGCTGCCCACGCCCGATCTGGTGATTTACCTGCAAGCCACACCCGAAGTGCTTAAGAAGCGGCTCAGAAAGAAGAACGCGGCGGGCGAAAAAGCGATCAGCGAAGAGTATCTGGAAGAAGTGGTTAAAGCCTACGAGCACTTTTTCTTTCACTACAGCTTATCGGACCTGCTGATCGTGAACACCTCGGAGATCGATTTTGTCGAGCGCAACGAAGACTTGCAGGAGTTGCTGCGCAAAGTCTCAGAGCCCATCAAGGGCACGCAATACTTCCTGCCGCTCGGCAGTGCGGAAGCGGCGAACGCCTAATCAGCAGGCTGCGGCAAGTCTCGGAGATGGCGGGGCCTGGCGCGCGTCGAGGCTGGAATTCTGCTGCGAGCGGGTCACAGGGAAAAGGAAAAGCCCCGGCCGCACGGGCTCTTCTTGTTGGCTCCTGCCGTCAGCGGGGAATGTACTCGTTGAGGATCGGCACGATATAGCCGCCGAGGGCCAACAACCGCCGCTCGGCCCGATCGGTGGTTTCGTTGGGCGCGATTTCGGTGATCAATCGGATCAGCGACCCGTCGCTTCGGCGCATGCGA
>Ga0123355_10004873_pt1 | contig 19528 bp, 10 predicted proteins | sample TergutEmb28metaG_3_FD_89872 | JGI IMG/M metagenome (GOLD analysis project Ga0123355, IMG submission 89872) | Embiratermes neotenicus P1 segment gut microbial communities from Petit-Saut dam, French Guiana - Emb289 P1 | ecosystem: Host-associated > Arthropoda: Insects > Digestive system > Gut ...
AACAGTAAGTTGGGGGAAATGAGCCCCTGGAGGCAGTGTGTTTGTGTATGTGAAGGCAGATGTAAACACGCCGCCACCACGGTTATAGGAATGGTTGCCGGAAATAGTGCCTGCGCCCATGGTAAAGTGGCTGTCTGCGCCTGGAGCAATAAACACCCCGCCGCCGCCCGACGCTGCACTGGTACCGCTGGCGGTGTTGCCGGAGATAGTGCCTCCGTTCATGGTAAACAACGAGCCGTTTGCAACAAGTGCGACCCCGCCGCCGCTGTGGGCTGCGGTATTGCCGGAGATAGTGCCTCCGCCCATGGTAAAGTGTGCGCCACTTGCGTTGACCTGTACACCTCCGCCGCCGTTTGTTGTTGTTGCGACAGTTGTGCTGTTGTTGATAATGCTGCCGCCTGTCATGTTAAAGATTGATGTTGCCGCGGTAAGGGTGACACCGCCGCCGGTTGCGTTGTTGCGATTGTTGGCGATTACCCCGCCTTGTTGCAGCACAAGGGCTGCGGTTGCGCCTACTGATATGCCGCCGCGGATACCTGTTGTTAGGTCTGCATTGCCGTCAAGGGTAAGAGTACCCATGCCAACACCGCCGCCTACGGTCAAGTTGCCGGCGGCTACTATGTTGAAATGCCTCGCAAGGTCTGTTTGAGTTGTAAGCCATGGCGCGATATTAGGCGTATTTGGTGAACCGGGTACGGGCATACGCAATGAAATATTTGCGCCGTTTGCGCCTGCAATGGTAACCGGGCGTGATATGTTAATCACATGCGGAGTAGCCCCGCCATGCAAACTAACTGTTGTAATAGTGCTGCCATCGCCTGGGTCAGAAACTATAAGGTTATAAGTTGTGCCGGTTAGGCCTGAGGTTACACCTGCGCCTGTGGGGTGTATGACTATAGATGCAGGCCCTGCTGGGTCGGATATAAGGCTATTTATCCTTGCCCAGTCTGCGTTTGGCACAACAAAGTTTATGTCGAAGTTGTTTAACGGATGGGGGTATCCGCCGCTGCGTTGGGCGGTGACCGCTATGTTTGGTACGGCAGTGGCAAAGTTGGACGGCGGCTGGAAGCTGCCAATGCTTGCGGTATTGTTATTGAAAATTGCCGTTGACAAAACGGTAAGCTGTGGGAAGTTAAGCCCTGCGGGCAGTGGGTTTAAATATCTGAAGTCAGATGTAAACACACCGCCGCCACTGTTATTGGAATGGTTGCCGGAAATAGTGCCACCATTAAAGGAAAAGTGACTTAGTGCACCTGCGGCAATAAATACGCCACCACCGCCTGCTGTTGCGCCGAAACCGCTTGCGGTGTTGCCGGAAATAGTGCCGCCATTCATGGTGAACAAAGAGCCGTTGGCAACAAGCACCACCCCGCCGCCGCTGTGGGTTGCGGTATTACCGGAGATAGTGCCTCCGCTCATAGTAAAGTGCGCGCCGCTTGCGTTGATATGCACGCCACCGCCGCCGTTTGTTACCGTTGCGGATGTTGCGAAATTGTTTGTAATGCTGCCGCCGGTCATATTAAAGACAGATGTTGCCCCTGTAAGGGTTACACCGCCTCCGGTTGCGTTACGATTGTTGGATATCACCGCGCCTTGCTGTAGTAGCAGGGTTGCACCCGCTGCTACTGATATGCCGCCGCGAGCCTGGGCTAGTAAGTTTGCATTGCCGTCCAGGGTAAGGGTGCCAAAACCGGCACCGCCGCCTAAGGTTAAATTACCGCCGGATGCTACGTTAAAATGTCTTTGAAGATCCGCTAGATTGGTAAGCCACGGTGCTGTGTTGGGAGTATTGGGTGCGCCTGGTACAGGCATACGCAATGTAATGTTTGCACCGTTTGCGGCCGCAAAAGTAACCGGGCGCGATACGTTAATTAAGTGCGAACTGATTCCGCCAAGCAGACTGACGGTAGTAATTGCGCTGCCGTCACCTGGGTCAGAGATTATAAAGTTATAAGTTGTACCGGTAAGACCTGGGGTTACACCACTTGCGCCTGTAGGGTGTATGACAATGGTTTCTGGCCCTAATGGGTTAGTAACCAGGCTGTTTATCCTTGCCCAGTCCGCGTTTGGCATAATGAAGTTTATATCCAGGTTATTTAACGGATGTGGATACCCGCCGCTACGCTGGGCTGTGACTGCTATGTTTGGAATGGTAGTGGTAAAGTTTACTGGTGGCTGGAAGCTGCCTATATTTGCAGTATTATTGTAAAAAATTGCAGGGGATAATACCGTTAGCTGGGGGAAATGTGTCCCTGGCGGCATAGGATTTGCATATGTGAAGGCAGATGTAAATATACCGCCACCGCTGTGATTGGAGTGATTGCCGGAGATGGTGCCCGCGTTAAAGTTAAAGTGGTTTAACGCACCAACGGCAATAAACACCCCGCCGCCGCCTGATGTTGCACCGGTACCGTTGGCGTTGTTGCCGGAAATAGTACCGCCGTTCATAGTAAATAAGGAACCATTGGTAATAAGAGCAACGCCGCCGCCGCTTGCGCTGGCGATATTGCCAGTAATTGTACCGCCGCCCATGGTAAAGTGAGCGCCGTTGGCGGTTATTTGTACGCCGCCGCCGCCTTGGGCCGCAGTTGTACTGCTGGCAAAGTTGTTGGCAATACTGCCGCCTGTCATTGTAAATACAGACGTTGCACCTGTTAAGGTTACGCCGCCGCCTTGGGCTGCGCGGTTATTGTATATAATCCCGCCTTCTTGCAGTACAAGTGTACCGCCTGCGGGCACAGATATGCCGCCGCGTGCCTGGGTTAGTAAGTTTGCATTTCCGTCTAAGGTAAGGGTGCCCATACCGGTACCGCCGCCTATGGTTAAGGTGCCGCCGGATGCTATGTTAAAGTGTCTTTCAATTGTTGTTCGCGTGGTAAGCCATGGTGCTACGTTGGGGGTATTGGGTGAATTCGGTACAGGCATACGCAATGTAATATTTGCGCCGTTTGCGGCCGCAATTGTAACTTGGCGTGACACGTTAATTAAGTGTGTACTGGTTCCGCCAGTTAGGCCAACGGTGGTAATTGTGCTGCCGTTACCTGGGTCGGATACAATAAGGTTATATGTTGTGCCGGTAAGGCCTGGGGTTACACCACTTGCGCCTGTGGGGTGTATGATAATGGTTTCTGGCCCCAGCGGGCTGGTAACCAGGCTGTTTATCCTTGCCCAGTCCGCGTTTGGCATAATAAAGTTAATGTCCAGGTTATTTAACGGATGTGGATATCCACCGCTGCGCTGGGTTGTGACTGCTATATTTGGTACGGCAGTGGCAAAATTGGACGGTGGTGGGAAACTACCCATATTTGCAGTGTTATTATTAAAAATTGCAGGAGATAATACCGTTAGCTGGGGGAAGTGTGTCCCCGGAAGCATGGGGTTAGCATATGTGAAGGCAGATGAAAAGACTCCGCCGCCGCTGTTATTGGAATGGTTGCCGGAGATGGTGCCGGCATTAAATGCAAAGTGGTTTAACGCACCTGCGGCAATAAAAACGCCGCCGCCGCCAGCGGCAGCACCGGTACCATTGGCGTTGTTGTTAGATATTGTGCCACCGTTCATGGTAAACAAGGAACCATTGGTAATAAGAGCAACGCCCCCGCCGCTTGCGTTGGCGATATTGCCAGTAATTGTACCGCCGCCCATGGTAAAGTGAGCACCGTTGGCGGTTATTTGTACGCCGCCGCCGCCTTGTGCCGCGGTTGTACTGCTGGCAAAGTTGTTGGCAATGCTGCCGCCTGTCATAGTAAACACAGACGTCGCGCCTGTTAAGGTTACGCCGCCTCCTTGGGCTGCGCGGTTATTGTATATAATCCCGCCTTCTTGCAGTACAAGTGTACTGCCTGCAGGCACAGATATGCCGCCGCGTGCCTGTGTTAGCAAGTTTGCATTGCCGTCTAGGGTAAGGGTACCGAAGCCGGCACCGCCGCCTATTGTCAAGTTGCCGCCGGATGCTACGTTAAAGTGTCTGGCCATTGTTGTCATGGTGGTAGCCCATGGCGCAACGTCCGGAGTGTTGGTGCCGCCGGGCACAGGCATACGCAGCACAATATCAGCACCTGGCGCGGCCGCAATTGTTACCGCCCGGGCTACGTTAATCTGGTGGGTGGTTGTGCCGCCTGTGAGGCTGATGGTTGTAATAACATTGCCACCGGGGCTAGGGTCAGTGATTACAAAGTTATAATTGGCACCATCCAGACCAGGGGAAACGCCTGCTCCTGTCGGGTGGATTATTATATTGGATGCAGTGGTAAAGTTTATAACCTGGTTGAGCCTAAACCAGTCGGCCGAGAGGCTAAAAAAGTTTATGTCCAGGTTATTAAGGGCATGGGCATAACCTCCGGAACGCTGGTTAGTAACCGCGATATTGGTTGCGTCCGCGGCGTTGGTTGGAGGGGTGAAGCTGCCCACTCCGGCCGTATTGCCGGTAAGGTTAACTGGGGCTTGAATATATAGCTGCGGGAATGCATTGGCTGGCAAAGGCCTTAATGCGGAATAAAGAGCCGCAAAAATACCGCCGCCGCCGTTAGCTGCATGGTTGTTGGAAATGGTACCGGCGTTTATTGTTACGGCATTTACATTGGTAACCGCCGCGTCGACGCGGATGCCGCCGCCGCCGGCGGTTATAGCAGTGCCATTTGCATGGTTGCCGGAGATGGTGCCTCCGTTCATGGTAAAAAATGAGTTATTGTTAACAAGTCGCACGCCGCCGCCGCTGGTAGTGGCGATATTGTTGGTGATGCTTGCGTTATTATTCATGATGAGGGCAGCGTTGGCCGAGGCAAGATTGACGCCCGCGCCGTTGGCGGAGCGGCTATTTGTTATAGTGGCGTTGTCATGCATAGTAAAAGTGCGTGCGCCACTAAGGTGTACAGCACCCCCTGCCGTAGCGGCAGAGTTGCCCATAAGGCTTGCGTTACCGCGCATGGTAATAGCACCTGTGTTGGCAGCACTTATAGCACCACCACTGGCAGCACCTCTACTATTGCGTATGACACTGCCTTGAAGCATATACAAGTTCGTATTAGCCGTATTGGGCAGGGTAATGCCGCCTCGGGTGGGTGCTGTGGCCGGGTATATAACACCGCCGCATAAGATTATATGGCTCAAGATTAGTCTGTTTCCGTTGGTAGCTGTGGTGAAATGTCGGACATTGGCACCAGTGGCGGTATGGCCTACTACAAAAGTAGTAGGCGGGGCTATGTGGGTGCCGAGAGCGTTGCCTTGAAGATTAGTGCCGTGGCTGGTGATGATTATTTGGCGGTTGCCGCCAATGGCCACGTTGCCTGTTAAATATACATTTTGCGGTACAATTATTACGCGGTTGCCGCCGGTGTTGGCACCGATTGCGTCAATCCATGATTGGTTGTCGAAAGGTGGTTGTAGTGTATGAGGAGTAAAGCCGTCGGGTATACCCGTTGCTAAAGGCATAATGCCTACAGGCCCAGGACGAGATAGTATGTCGTGGTATACCGTTACGACAGAAATTGTATTGTTGTCATGGGAGTTTGTTTCATATGTGTAGTAGTATTCGGCCTCTGATTCTGCTTCTGATTCTGGTTGGGGTTCCGATTCGTCAAGTGTTTGGTAACTTATGTTGTATGTCCAACTTTCTGGTAGGTTGAGGCCAAGGTCGCTGGCATTTCGCAGATACATTGGCAGGTAGATTCGGACATACTCTGCTGAGATTGTAAGGCCATAGTCCATTGCCGGGGCAACGGAAACATTGGCGCGGTAATCCACATCTATGGTTACGCGAGGGCCTAACCATAGGCCGCCGTGGTTCCAATGAAAGCGGATAGGGATAAGCTCTTGAGTTTGGGTGTGTATCCCGTAGTTGTGATGCTGGTAGTTATAGGACTCATATATGTCATATTCTGCATAGGTGTATGTGTAGGGATAGCTGTCGGCATGGTAATATGTGTAGTTGTGAGTGTGGTTATAGTTGTAAGTGTAGCCGTAGTCGTGATAGTTATAGTCATTGTGGCGATAGCTGTGAATATTGTTGTAGTCGGCGTAATTGTGCTCATGCTGGTTGTAGTTGTCGTGGTAGTACATATTCTCTTGGTAGTCATAGTATTGACTATAGTCAGAAAGATAGTGGTTATACTCATAAGGACGATATTGACCAAAACCTTGGTGGATATTGAAGTATCTGTTGTGATAGTTATGCTCGTTGTAATACGTGTCTTGGTAATCATATGCATAATCGTAGTTGCCCGAGTAGTATTGTTCATAGTCATAATCTACATAGTAGTCATAGTCCATATCGCCGTCATTGTAGTCGTAAACTTCGTTGTTATATTCGTTGTTATATTCATTGTCATATTCGTTGCCATAGCTGATGCGGCCATATTGGTAGTCAGCTTCGCTTATCCAAATGGCGTATAGGATTTTTTCGTAATTCATGGGTTGGCTAAAATCAAAGGCGATGCCATTGGGTGTTTCAGACCAGTGCAAAAAGCGATAACCCGGGGCATGTGGTGCTCCGGGCATGTTCGTTAAGGGGTTGCCCCGGGGTACGAACCTTGTTGCGAAAACCTCACTGCTGTGGACGTAGGCTTCGCTTTCATATGTACCGCCTACACCGGGTATCGCAAAGACGGCCGCAGCGGCGGCTGTCATAAGTATGCCTATCAGTATTAGGGCACGCTTTAAGCTTTGAGACTTTTTATATGGGGTGGGTTTGCGCTTTGTGTTTAATTTTGTGTTCATTGTCTCACATCCTATTTATGTATTAGCATATTTGAGAAAACTACGACAATCTTAATCAATATTTGCGATAAAAGCAAGAATTTTATCATATATATATTGGAATTATGAATTGCCACGAATGCCGTTAATAGCAGCTTTTTTTGGGCATTAGAGTTTTTTTTGCATTTTGGTAATCATTGCGTAATATTAATATTTAGTTACAACTACTATAACGGCCGTTAGTAAAGAGTTTGCCAGAAACGTTGGATTTACGGGTGTTATTAAGGGTAAGTCTATGTAGGTGTAGCCCTTTCACAAAAGCGGCTTTGACCAAATCATCCACTTTGGTAAGCCTGTGTTGGCGCAGTTTATTACGCGGTACTTTACATTGTGCTATGTCGGAGGAGAAACCTTTTTCCAAAACGACAAAAGGTTAATGCGACACTTTTAATGCACGCAAAGCCCATTGTTAGGCACTTTGTCAAATAAGAAAGCACCTTTAAGTCGCAATTCATTTTATTGCAGCGTGAGAGGTACTTTATGTTTATTATGTAGGGTTTAATGCATTATATTGGAAATAATTGAATTGGCTATTGCTAGTGTTGCATTGCTGTGTGTATGAAAAATCTCTTTGCTTGCCCAAGCCTTCACACATGCTTATAATTGGCATGATATAGTGAAAATGTCTCAGATATGAAAGGTGATTATATGGACCAGCGAAATGTTTTAAAGCGGCAGTACGGGCTTTTTGTAGCGATATGTGTAGTTGTAGGCTTTATTGTAGGGACGGGGATATTTTGGCGGCCTGGGCGTGTGCTTTATGAAGCGGGGGGCAGCATGTGGGTTGGGGTACTTGCTTGGGTTGTTGGGGGGCTTGTTATTGCGACTTGTGTGTATATGTTTGCGGTGATGGCAGGCAGGTACGAGAAGATTCATGGAATGGTGGACTATGCCGAGGTCATTGTTGGAAAGGGGTATGGGTATCTTGCGGGGTGGTTTTTTTGTGTGATGTATCAGACTGCCGGCTATGCCATTATTGCTTGGATTTCGGCCAGTTTTACCGCTACCCTTGCGGGGCATGAGAATGTTACCAACTCGTCTTTTGTGTTTTTTATTGCGGCGTTTTATATGGCTGCGGTGTTTGTTATCAATTATCTTGCGCCGCGGCTGCCTATGCGGCTTAATACCTTTACTGTTATTGCGCGGCTGGTGCCCTTGGTTGTTATGGGTACTGTTGGTGTGGTTGTTGGGCTTTTGGTTGGGAATGGCGCGCCTATTGTTGCGGCGGAAGCTGTTGCCGGAGTTGGTGAGGGTATGGCGGCACCCAGTTTTCTTGGGGCGGTATTTGCCACTGTGTTTGCCTATAATGGCTGGCAGGCTGCGGTAGCTTTTAACAGTGAGATTAATAATAGTAAGCGCAACCTGCCTATTGCTTTAATGGTGGGTTTTTTGATTGTTATGGCTATATATGTGCTGTATTTTATTGGGGTTGTTACTAACGGAGACCCTGTTGAGCTTATGCGTAGTAACCAGATTGGGACGCGGAATGCCTTTGTTAATATCTTTGGGGCGTGGGCGTCCCGTGTTGTGCTTGTGTTTGTGATTATCTCCGGGCTTGGTATTTTGAATATGTGCTGTATGGGAATGAGCCGGGGTATGTATGCCCTTGCTAGGCGTGGGCGTGGGCCTGCGCCCCATAGGATGGTGAAGCTTGACCCAGCTACCGGGGTGCCGGTTTGCAGTATGGTTAGTTGTGTTGGGCTATCTTTTATTTGGATGATGGTGATTTACGGCAACCATAATGGCTGGTTTGGGATGCTTGATGGGCGGCCTTTTAGATTTGACCTTCCGGACTTTTATAACATGATATTTTTTGTGCTGCTTATTCCGATTTTTATTGGGTTTATCTTGCGCAATTGGGGCAGTGGGGAGGTTGGGATTGTTAACCGATTGTTCGCGCCTTTGCTTGCTGCCGGTGGGGCTGGGTTTATGATTTTCGCGCTGGTGAGTTCAAGCCCGGTACATGCCTTGGTTTATGCCGGGGTTTTTGTGGTGCTTGGGGCTGTTGGGTTTTTGTTTTGGCGCGGGAGTGTTGGAGGGGCTGGTAAGGACGTATAAGCCTGGGAGAAAGGTTGTCCAATAGTGCCGTTGTCTAAAAGGGTCTAAACCAAGATGACAGGCGTAAGGATTGCGTAATTTCTGTGAAAAGAAACCTTTATCAAAAATGGAAAAACCCCGTTTTATGCGGGTTTGAGGGATCTTGACTGAAGGTAATGGAAATGTTTGTAAATTTGAAGGGGGTATTGATTATGAAGGTTGCTTGCGTTTTTTTGTTGATGCTTGTTGTATTTGTTTTGTCTTCTGCATGTGGTGGCGATAATGGCGGCAGTGGTGATTATGGCCGACTTGATGGAGCGGCTGCGCCAAGTGATGGGGATTACTATGAGAAAGCAGAGCCTTTGGATTACTATGAGGGCGGTGCCGGTAGCGAATATATTGAGGGTGGTGCCGGCAGCGAATATATTGCGCCATTGCCCCCTTCCACCGGCCGGATTTTCTTATTTGGAGAAATGCATGGTTTCGCGGATATTATGGATAGGCAGCTTGAAATTTGGGGCGAGCTTTACCATGATTATGGTATGCGGCATTTGTTTCTTGAGGCACCTTATTTTACCGCGCAATTTTTAAACCTTTGGATGCAGGCAGATGATGATGAGATTTTATACCAGCTATTTGAGGATTGGTATGGCACTTCGAAGAATACGCCTCATACGCTGGTTTTTTATAGGACTATAAAGCGCGACTTTCCCGAGACGGTTTTCCATGGTACGGATGTTGGGCATCAAAGTGATTCTACCGGGCGGCGGTTTTTGCGGCATTTAATGGATAGCGACCAATTTGGGACAGAGTATTATCGCCTTACGAGAGAGAATATGGCGCAGTTTACCCGGTTTCAAATGGAGGGCAGCCATGCTGTGCGTGCTTATTATAAGCCGCAAAACTTTGCAAGAGAGTTTGACCGGCTGATTGACCAGGATATTATGGCGATACATGGCGGGGCGCATGTTAACTTTGAAGATTTTCTTGGATATGAAGGCGTGCCTACTATGGCTACAACTTTGCGCCTGCGGTATGGGGACGCGCTTATGACATTTGATATGTCCCATTATGCCGCGCCTGTGCGAGAGCCTTATGGGGTGGATATTATTTCTGTTGGTGGCATTGACTTTGAGGCCTCTTATTTTGGCAATGATGGTATGAGATTTAGCGATATTATTGGCCGTGAGTTTTGGCGGCTGGAAGGCGCGTATGAGTATTTTCGCGACAGTGAGCCTAACGGGGATGTGCTTCCGTTTAGCAATTTCCCGGTTAGAGTAGAAATTGGGCAGGTTTTTATTGTTGATATCCACCGGGTTGGCGGTATCGTTGAGAGAAGTTATTTCCGCGCAAGTGGGGAGTATTGGAACGGACTTAAGACTACAACTGGGTTTACGCCCTAATGATGTAGAGTGAATGTTGGGGACTAAATAATGGGGAATGAATGATGAAAAATGAGACTATGAAAAAACCGGAATTACTGGCCCCGGCTGGGGATTTTGAAAAGTTGCAGATGGCAATTGCCTATGGCGCAGATGCGGTTTATGTTGGCGGAAAACAGTTTAGTTTGCGTGCAAATGCCAAAAATTTTGACCTTGCTGGGCTTCGTGAGGCTGTGAACTATGCCCATGAGCGCGGTGTTAGGGTGTATGTAGGTGTAAATATTTTTGCCCATAACGAGGACTTTGCGGGGCTTTATGAATATCTTGTGGAGCTTAAAGAAATGGGTGCCGATGCCGTGATAGTTGCTGATTTGGGCGTGCTTAATGTTGCGCGGCAGGTTAGCGGGCTTGAGATTCATGTTAGTACGCAGGCTAATGTTACCAACTGGCAGAGCGCGTTGGTTTATCGGGAACTTGGCGCGAGCCGGGTGATACTTGCGCGGGAACTTTCTTTTGGTGAATTGCGGGAGATTAATGATAGATTGGCTTTGCAACAGGATTCGTTTGCATCCGATGGCACCGATGTGAAGCCTTTTGAAACCGAGGCTTTTGTCCATGGTGCTATGTGCGTGTCTTACTCTGGCCGGTGTCTTTTAAGTAATTATATGGCCGGTAGGGATGGCAATAAGGGCGATTGTGCCCAGCCTTGCCGTTGGAAGTATCATCTTATGGAGGAAATGCGGCCTGGGGAGTATATCCCCGTGTATGAAGACGAGCGGGGCACGTATCTTTTTAACTCTAAGGATATGTGCATGATTGAGTATATCCCGGAGTTGGTTAAATCGGGGGTTTCTAGTTTTAAAATCGAAGGCCGTATGAAGACCGCTTACTATGTAGCGATGGTTACGCGCATCTACCGGGAGGCGTTGGATAATTATTTTACCGACCCAGGGCTTTATGAATCCAAGAAGGGGTACTACTTGAATGAAATTTATAGGACTAGCCATCGTGATTTTATTACCGGGTTTTATATGGGCAAGCCCCATGAAGGGCAGAATTTGACTAATACTGTTTATAATAATACCCAGGAGTTTCTTGGGGTTGTGCTGGAATATGATGCCCAGACTGGATTCGCACTTATTGAACAGCGGAATAAGTTTGCTGTTGGTGATGAAGTTGAGTTTGTGGGTACTAGTGCCGGTGCGGGGGCAAATGACGGTGCGGGCACAGGTGTGAGTGTAAATCGCGGGTTTAGGCAGGTTTTGGATGAGGTATATGATTTGGATGGTGCGCCGGTTAAGTTGGCACCTCATCCACAGCAGCGGCTTCGGGTTAGGGTTGATGAGGCGGTTGGTAGATTTTTTGTTATGCGTAGGTAGCGTATCCGAAAAACATGACGAAAAACATGACGAAAAACATGATTAATGAAGCTGTGTTCATAGCCGGTGTGGAACGCTATGAACACAGCTTCAGATTTTATAGTCAGCGACTCAGAGACTATATACCTCGCTTCTACCCCCGGTCAAAGGGCAGCCGCGTCTCGTTTTTTCGTCCACCTGCCCTTTTGCGGGCTTGCATTTTTACTACCGGCACGGCCTCGTGGGCCAGTTCGTTCATTGCGGTTATTAGGGCTTCTACGTCTTCGCGGGTATTGTAGATGCCAAAGCTTACCCGTACCATGCCTGCTGGTGGGGTGCAGGTTTTGCATTCTGGCTCTTGGGTTAGGCGGCGTACATATGGGTGGGCGCAGAACGCGCCGTGGCGCACGGCTATGCCGTGTTGGCCCGCAAGGTAGTCGGCGACATCTGCGCTGGCCATGCCTTTTAGGTTAAAGACTACTATGCCTACACGGTCATCGGTGTAGTCGTTATCGCCGTAGAGAACAAGGCCGGGTACCTTTGAAAGGCCGTCTATTGCGCGTGCCATAAGCTCTTGCTCGTGGTCGTGGATATAGTCGAAGCCGATTGCTTTTAGTTGCTTTGCAGCGGCAACCATGCTTACAAGGCCGGGGTAGTTTGGCGAGCCGGCTTCGTAGCTGTCCGGTGCGGGGGCGTAGCATACCCGGTTGTCGAAGACGGCCTCTACCATGCCGCCGCCGTAAAAGGCGGGGATGTGTTTTTCCAGCTCTTCACGTAGGCCTACAACGGCACCGCCGCCGTAGGGGGCGTACATTTTATGCGCCGAGAATATGAAAAAGTCTATATCTTCGTCCGGGGTGCAGCCCAGCATTGAAAATTCGCGATGGGCGGCGATTTGCGCGCCGTCTACTATTATTTTCGCGCCGTGGCGATGGGCTAGTTTTGCTATATGATGCACCTCGTTTACATAGCCGGTTGCGTTGGACGCGGCGGTGACGGTCACGTATTTTATCAGTCCGCGGTAGCGTTTTAGCAGACGCTCTAATTCGTCGATTTTTAGGCGGCCTTGGTCGTCTACTTCCGCGTAGACTACTTTCCCTCGGGCGCGCCAGGGTAGGTCGTTTGCGTGGTGCTCCATTCTGGTGGTTAGCACCATGTCACGCTTATTGTTGATTAGGGCGGATGCCAGCTTGTTTATGCCGTCGGTTGTGTTTGCGGCGTAGAATACGGTGTATTTGTCGCTTGCGGCACCTACAAAATCCTTGATTGCCTCACGGGCGTCTACATATACATCCGTGGTGTGGGCAGATTTTTGCCCTTTGCCTCGGCCAATAGAGCCGTATAGCTTCATTTGCTGGTCTATCTCGGCCATTGCCTGGACAAATGGTGGCGTTGTTGCGGCATTGTCTAGGTTTATTGCCGGTACTTTTTCGCCACTGTCTAGGGTTATTAGGGTATCTAGGCCGTATATTTGGCGTGTGATTTCTGGGCTTGAACCGGGTTGTTGGTTATGGTTGCTCATTACATATCCCTCCTATTTTGTTGAGTGGGTTTTCAAAAACGCTCAAATGGATTAGTATGATATACAATTATATGGAGAGGTTTGGGTTGTGGTGCCAAGCTATACGACCTGCCGCAGCTAGATATACTCCGTACCGCAGCTAGATGTTGTTGCCTTGCCGAAAATATGCAACGCACCAAGCATTTTTCGGCAAGGCGTACAACATCTTGCGAGGAACGGAGTTGTACCCAATGCGAAACCCAAACAAACCAAACAAACCAAAAAGGAGAGACACAAATGAAAATAGTAAAAGCAACATACGAAATCATGACCCCAATCAACAGGCAAGAAATACTAAAAAACCTAGAAATCGCAGGACGCACATGCTATAAATCCGAAGACAAAATCACAACCGACTCCGCCTCAAAGTTTGTGCGTATGCTAGTATCCCGCGGCCATGAGGCCATGATAGAGCACTACAGCCTAACAATAAAATTTACCTGCGACAGAGGCATAAGCCACGAAATAGTGCGCCACAGAATCGCAAGCTATGGCCAAGAAAGCACCCGGTACTGTAACTATTCCAAGAACAAATTCGGTAATGAAATAACCGTGATAGAGCCATATTTTTGGCCAAAGGACTCTGAAAACTACAAGACATGGGAAGCCGCGTGCAGACAGGCCGAAGATGCGTATTTTGCCCTGCTGCAAAATGGCGCGACCCCAGAAGAAGCCCGTAGCGTGCTGCCAAATAGCCTCAAAACAGAACTAATCGCAACAATGAATATGCGTGCCTGGCGCAATTTCTTCCAGCTTAGGACCGCAAAGGACGCCCATCCGCAGATACGCGAGATTGCAAGGCCGCTACTTACAGAGTTGCAGGCTGTATTGCCGGAGATATTTGATGATATTAGCTGGTGATGGCAGGCGGTGAAGTGTACGCCTGTCGTTCAAACATAGCTGTTTCGCGCCTTTGTCGATTTTCGGTTTGGCTGGGTCTAGGGCGGATTCTCATTCGATTTGTTATATATGTAATATTTGCGCTGCCTATGGCCGTGATTTTGACAAACAATGTCCATGCCGCCGTAGATGAGTATGCTCCGGAATACAACAATATATCACCCCAGGAAAAAGAGGCACTACGCCAGCTTTATTCAATAGCAAGGCGATGGCAACGCTTTAGTCACCCCGGTTTCTATGGCGGGTCGTATCTAGGCGATGATGGTCATGCAGTGCTGCATATTGTTGAGTCCTGTCTGGAGTATGCAAAGGCGGATAGCTTTATTAGCGGATTGCTGGATGACGGAATCCGGTACAGGCTTGTTGAATACTCGTACCGTCAACTGAGCGATACATTGCAGGCGGTGTCTGATGCAATAAATGCAAGAACCCACGGTCTATCCCATGACAGTGGTATGTGGTGTAGCTATGCGGGCAACCGGACGATACTTTCAGTAAATGTAATATTGAACAAACTAGAGATAGGCCTCTTAGATTACAATGAGGTCATGATTGCCGGGTTTAGGCGATATGTATATGATTCGCCAATGATTAGCTTTGTGCAACACGATGGTTTTATATTTGATATGGGCAGACGAATACCTGTGACGGTGTTACTTTCATGGATATTTATTATTGCCTTTGTAGGGATTGTGGTTATCTTTTGTATACGGATGGCACGTCATGGCAGTGGGGCATATGATTTGCCAAGGCGGCAAGAATTGACAAGAAAAGGAATAGATGAAACATGATTAATTCTACCACCAATTTTAGAGTCCAAAACTGGGCAAAGCTTAAGGATAAGCATCACCGTGATAAACAGAAGCTGTTTCTGGTTGAGGGCTATCATTTGGTTAACGAGGGCTTAAAAACCGGCCATGTTAAGGAGATAATCACAACAGAGAAAACCGGCAAACTTGATGTGTCAGCCGAAGTACAGGTCCACCAGGTGACGCAAGATGTAATGCAAAAAGTCTCATCCCTGGCAACGCCGACTAAGATCATCGGCGTCTGCTATAAAAAAGACACACCTGTCGGCCATTCCCAATCCATCGCCTGTGGCAATCGGCTACTATTGGTAGACCAAGTCCATCATCCGGGCAATCTTGGCACCATAATACGAAATGCCGTTGCCTTTAACATTGATACTATAGTGGTAAACAACAGCGTAGATATCTACAACCAAAAGGTAATCCAAGCCTCCCAGGGCATGATTTTTCATATTAATATACTAAAACGCCCCATCATTAGCTTTATCACGGAAATAAAGCCCCAAGGTTATCAGATAATCGGCACAGATGTAAAGGAATGTGTGCCTCTTCACACAGTAAAGCCCCAAGAAAAACACGCAATATTAATTGGCAATGAAGGCGAGGGCCTAAGCGGTGAATTGTTTGAAATGTGCGATATAAGGGTTAACATTGAAATGAATGAGAAATGCGAGTCACTTAATGTTGGTGTTGCGGCTGGGATTGTTATGTACTTTCTTGCATCACGTTAACGCTGCAAAAAGGCTGCAAAGTAACCTTTGTCAAAAATGGAAAAACCCCAAATTCCGGGGTTTGTTGTATGTCGACGAGGTGTAATGGATATATATTCCAGAATAAATGCCACAATGGCATTATATATAGTTAGCGACCCAAAAAAACAGAGTGCGAGGCTCAGGATTTTAATCGCGAAGCAAGGAAGTGCCGCCGCGGCTTGCCTATATGGCAAGCAAGAAGGTACTGACGTAGCAGCGCGGCAAAAGACTATCCTCGCATTCTGTTTTCTGGTTTGCCGACTATATGCTTGATTCATTCCTGCCTTCTTGTGTGTTGCCATCATCTTTAGTAGGCTTACCGTATCTCCAAAAAAAGCCTAAATGCATAATCTTCCCCAATGTAGGCGAACGCAGTCGCTGCATATTCGGTGACTTGGTAAATCATATCCTCGCGCCCGATATCCATTAGAAACTCTTCTATAGCATAATTATCCACTAAAATATTTATGACTAACCTATTAAGACCCTGCTCTAACTCAAGGCCAAACTGATGGTAAATGCGTTCGCCAGCTTGCCAAAACAGTATCTCTCCGCTGGGGGAGATAAACTGCACGGCGGTTAAATGGCCATTCGCGCCTGCTTGTAAGTCTATGGAGTGGATGCGCGTTTCTTCTACATATATATTGTACTCTTTGTGGTGTGAGTCCAGTCGAATATCACTCCATGTCGCATTAGTTATAAATACGCTGTCGCTGCCAAACATTGGTGGACTTGGCGCAAAAACAAAGCTAACAATAATGACAAATACCGCCATAAAAAACACGCCAATGGCACTTGCAGCACGGCTTTCTTTTTGGTTGCCCCTAAGCTTAGCCCAGTGTGCTAAAATGCCTTTTTTTCGGGCAAGAAACCTAAATGCGTATGCAATTGCTATTGTTCCTAGGGCGACTAGCAAGGGGTGAAAGCCTGTGATTTGCATAAACCGCGTAACATCTTCCCAGGGAGGCGGCGCGGTAAACAGGGACAAAAGCGGGAAGCCTGCCCATACAATTAGCGTTATAAATGGCAATAAATCTGCAATGCGCTGAAAAAACTCGTGATACCAATAATGCCTTACTCCCGGCTTGTAAAAGCAAAAGGCAATAGACGCAGCAATCAACGGAAACAGCACGCCCCCGGCGAAAAATAGCCCCCAGCCGAAGCCTGTAAACTGATACGGATAAGCAAGGCTGACATGAGGCCAGGGGCCAAAGACTACAAAGCTTTCGATAGAATTGCCATACATAAGAGCAATAAGCGCGTGACCAGCTTCATGGAAGAATATATATAAGTAAACCCACACAATGGCACCTAGGAGGGATACAATGAGTCTTTTTGAATTGGTGTCCAGCATAAGCAGTGAGTTTTCCCCATAGAGGTCCACCATGCCCGCTTGTACTGCCGGGTCGGCCTTGAGGTTGTTTATTCTTTTTCTAAGCCGAAAAATCCCGTGGATGCAAATGGCTGCAAATCCCAAGGATATCGCGCCTAAAATGCCATAGGAAAAATGCCAGCCGCCCATGATATATGACATAAACGCCGGCAATGCAAACGCAAGCAGGATTTGGAAAATAGCTACGCTAAAGACCGTCCGAAGCATACGCAAATTGTAGCTTGCAAGTGAGGCGTTGTCGGAAAATAAGGTGAACTCGCCTTCGCCGGACTTTCTGCGGAAATATGCCCAACCCTCTACTGTGCCGATATGCTCCGCGCCCATTTCCTCTACGAACTGGATATACTCCAGCCCGTCTGGGTGAGGTGGTGGGTTTTGGAGTAGCTCGTGGCAGTAGGTGTACTGGTTTGGTTGGCCTTGTTCAAATTCGTATCGGCATAGCCCTACGCTTACCAGTTGCTGGCCCTTGGCTGACATTTCGTTTAGCCATTTATCTTCTTTTTCATAGTTCCAGCCCCAAAATAGCTTGTATGTAACTTTACGCATCGGTTATACCTCCAGGATTATCCTTCCAACGATCATCCTTCGATGATTTGCTCGCCATTAATAACTAGTTCCCTTAGTCGGTTTAGCTCGTTTTTTACAGTGGCCTCGCCCAGGGGCGTGAGCTTGTATTCTTTTCTTCTGGAGTTGGTCTCGCCGGGGATTGATTCTATCCATTTGCGCTCTTGCATGGTTGTTAGCGCGCCGTAAAGGGTGCCTGGGGCTAGTACCACCCGCCCTGCGCTTAGGTGGCTTACGTTTTGCATTATGCCGTAGCCGTGCATGGGTTTTGTAAGGGAAAGTAGGATGTAGTAGACGGCTTCTGTTAGGGGGATGTTTTCGGGCATTTTGGCCTCCTTTGCGGGGGATTTTTGTGGCTTTTGCTGTGGTTTTTATGTGAGTGCTTTATATCTCGACTGGCGTTATATCGGTTGGCGATATAGTTATTGTATCGGTGGCCGATATATATGTCAATAGGGGGTTGTTTTTCTGTCGGGGATGTATCGTGAATCCGATGGCCGAAACCTTTGCCAAAGTTTGTTTTTTTGTCTGGAATGTATGGCGAAATAATTCGAAAACAGTCTCGTCTGTCGCCAAAACGGCGTTGAAGCGTTCGCCGTTTCGGCTCGGCCGAGGACTGTTTCTCATTGATTTCGCTATATGTAGCCTTCAAAGATTGAAACCTTTCCCCAAAATGGAAAAACCCCGTTTTCCGCGGTCTGGATCGCTTTTGACCAAACTGGAAAACGGGGAAAGTAGCATTTTTGTGTTGTTTGTTGATTTTACTTTTCGAATATTTTTAGGGAAGATGAGTTGTAGGAACTTTCTGTGGAATCGGTAAACCCTTGTGATAGGAATAATTGTTGTGATGCTGAGTTGTCGAGTCCGGTAAGGTGGTGGAGGTGGGTTACGCCTCGTTTTTCAAATTCGTGCTTGATTTGTTTAATCAGTTGCTTTTGGGCGTCGCTTTGCTGGTATTCTTTTATGACAAAAAACTCGGTGATGTCGCCGTATAGGATTGAGTAGCACATGGACTTTATTATTTGTCCGCAGCAGAAGCCTATTAGGGTGTTTTTGTTGTTGCTTGTGTCTATGGCTACACAGACTATTTCTTGGTTGTTTTCTGTTAGGGATTTTGCTATGGATTCTGTGCTGTTGCTGTCTTTGCCGTTGAATATGTCGTTTAGGGCTTTTAGGCTTGGTGCGTCGGATGGGGTTGCCGGGCGGGTTTTTATCATGAGAGGGCTCCTTTTTGGGTGGAGTTGGGGGATTTATGTGGCTTGTTAGTTTAGTAAAGTTCTTATATATGCAATGTTTTCGTTGAGTGTGATAGTTCTTGGATGCTCTGTGCCTAGCATTCTTTCATAGATGGCTAAAGCCTTGCGACACCCATCTAGGGCATTTTGGTAATCACCTTGACTATAATGCACGTATGCAATGTTGTTATAAGAAGCGGCGGTATCTGGATGTTCAAGCCCCAAGACCTTTTCTCTGATATCAAAAGCCTTCTGAAACCCATCTAGGGCTTTATTGTAATCCCCTAGACTATAATGCACGGCAGCAATGTTGTTATAAGATTCGGCGGTATCTGGATGTTCAAGCCCCAAGACCTTCTCTCTGATATCAAAAGCCTTCTGATACCCATCTAGGGCTTTTTTGTAATCCCCTTGACGACTATGCACGTATGCAATGTTGTTATAAGAAGCGGCGGTATCTGGATGTTCAAGCCCCAAGACCTTTTCTCTGATATCAAAAGCCTTCTGATACCCATCTAGGGCTTTTTTGTAATCCCCTTGACGACTATGCACGTATGCAATGTCGTTATAAGAATCGGCGGTATCTGGATGTTCAAGCCCTAAGACCTTTTCTCTGATATCAAAAGCCTTCTGATACCCATCTAGGGCTTTTTTGTAATCCCCTTGACGACTATGCACGTATGCAATGTTGTTATAAGAATCGGCGGTATCTGGATGTTCAAGCCCCAAGACCTTTTCTCTGATATCAAAAGCCTTCTGAAACCCATCTAGGGCTTTATTGTAA
>Ga0123355_10004874_pt1 | contig 19526 bp, 20 predicted proteins | sample TergutEmb28metaG_3_FD_89872 | JGI IMG/M metagenome (GOLD analysis project Ga0123355, IMG submission 89872) | Embiratermes neotenicus P1 segment gut microbial communities from Petit-Saut dam, French Guiana - Emb289 P1 | ecosystem: Host-associated > Arthropoda: Insects > Digestive system > Gut ...
AAGATGCCTTGATATGGGTGGCATATCATTCAAAGATATAGCCCGGCGAGTGGGAAAATCGCCAACAACCATATCAAGAGAAGAGAAGAAGCACCTTGTTTACAAAGATGCTCCTGTGGTGCATAAGTCGGGAGATGGAACTCCCCTGATGAACAAGCAATGCCCGGAGTTAATGATAGCCCCTTTTGTGTGCAATGCCTGTGAAAAGCGGAATTATAACCGCTGTCCGTACCGCAAGCAGTTCTATCGTGCAAAAAAGGCACACGAAGAGTACGCATTTACACTGGTCGATTCACGAGAAGGAATCCCGTTAAACAAACAGGAGTTCCATGATGCCGATGAGATTATCAGCAATGCGATAAAAAAGGGTCAACGACTCTACCACATAATGCAGACCTACGATGTTGACATTTCGATACCATCTGCGTACCGCTATCTACAAAAGGGCTATCTCTCCATTGAAAAAATGGATATGCCAAGGGTTGTTAAGTTCAAGCCCCGCAAGCAAAGTAAGCCACAAGGCGTACCCAAGGGGTTGAAAATCGGTAGAACATTTGCTGATTTTCTGGCGTATACTGATGAACACGAAATACAGCATTGGGTAGAAATGGACACTGTAATCGGGCGCGTTGGCGGCAAAGTTATAATGACTTTCCACTTTACTCAGATGAATTTCATGTTCGGTTTGCTCATGAATGACAAAACCTCCGCCGAAGCCGCCGCAAAAATCCGTGCACTGAAGAAGAAGTTACGCGTTGACGATTATCATTTTGGCGATATTTTTCCTGTTCTGCTCACCGATAACGGCGGCGAATTTTCCAATGTTGCAGCTTTTACTGATGATGTTGAGGGTTTATCTGCCACACGGCTATATTTTTGCGACCCTTACTGCTCTTCTCAAAAGCCGAGAGTTGAGAAAAATCACAAATCACAGCATTTTTAGGGATATTGTTCCCAAAGGCGAATCTTTTGACAATTTTACACAGTATACAGTCAACATGATTTTCTCTCATATTAATGAAATCAAGCGAAAATCCCTGAACGGCAAAAGCCCTTATGATGCCTTTGTTTACTTCTTTAGTGAAGAACTTGCTTCACTTTTGGGCATTCGCCATATCCCTGATGTCGATGTTGTTCAAGACAAGCTGTTATTAAAGACTCTTAAAAAAACACCTCCCGTCGGCAGTCGGACTAATGAATCCGATTTGCATTCATAGGAGGTGTTTTCCATGCGTGAAAACAATCTCATTAACGAATCAATCCGCAAGGAGTGTTCACTAACTCGCTACTCTGTTAGGGCAAGAAAAACTGATTGCCTTCACGATGATGTAGCAGACCTATTGTTCCATTGCCAGCTTGATGTTTCCCGCTTGGTGGATATTTTGCTGAACAATGAACTTACGTTGGCTCGTTACACCGACCCAACATACCCCGTACTATAACAAAAATCTAAACCAAAACATACAGGATATTTCTCAAACTAAGTGCATTTAAGGTTGCGTTTAGTCTGATAAGGCTTGCCGTCAGGCTTGTTTGCTATGCACTTTTTTGCTTTCTGGCAAAATCAAAACATTGTATTTCTCAACTTCCGTTTTCACCTGATAATTTTATCGGACTAAACGAAACCACTTTTTACGACATTTCTCACTCTATACGCAAGTGTAGGTTCCACTGTTGCATTTACTTTGAGAATTTACGCCAATTTTGTTTAGCTTTTGTACAGGCTAGCACTTTTATTGCTTTTCCGGTGTTAATGTTTCTTGGGATAGCGCATTTTTCTGGTTTTGTCATCTTGGCGGATGGCGGTTTTTCTTGTTGATGACTGTGTTTATGGCCTTTGTGGTTTTGTCATTTTGGTTGAAGGTTTTTGTTATTGGACTGTTACGGTTATTTCATTCACGGATGTTTCTAGAGTAAAGCTTATTTGCTCCATCTCACTTGGGATTATTATTCGTTTGTTTGCCGTTTTGATATCTTTGCCGTCGGCTTGTATTTTTATTCTGGCTGGGGTGTAGATTTTATCGCTACGGAAGCTGATTGTGTAGGTTTTTTCTCCTGGGATTAGGGCTGTGGGTACTGTATAGCGTACTCCTGATTGGGCTTTTACGGGTATCGGCGTGGAGGAGGAGATAGGCTCATTTTTTATGAAGGCTGCGGCATTCTTGGCCGCGTTATAGGCTTCTTCTGTTACATGATCTACCAGGTCATGGACATGGAGTACATTGCCGCAGGCGAAAACCCCTGGGATGGAGGTTTCTAGCCGATTGTTTACATATGCCCCACCGGTTATGGGGGATAATTCTACGCCTATCTTTTTTGTCAGCTCATTTTCCGGGATTAGCCCAACAGACAGCAGCAAGGTGTCGCAGGGCACAAAACGCTCTGTTTGGGATATAGGTTGCCTGTTTTCATCTACTTGGGCTACATATACCCCTTCCAATCGCTTTTGACCTACTGTGCGGGTTACGGTGTGTCTTAGATGCAGGGGGATGTTGTAGTCCTGCAGGCACTGGACAATATTGCGCTTTAGGCCTCCTGGGTGGGGCATGATTTCATATACCCCTTCCACAGTGGCTCCCTCAAGAGTCATGCGGCGGGCCATTATCAGGCCTATGTCGCCAGAGCCTAGGATTACTGCGTGTTTTCCCGGTAGATAGCCTTTCATGTTAACCATTTCCTGGGCGACACCGGCAGCGTATACTCTTACCCCGCGGTCGCCGGGGATGGCCAACGCTCCCCTGGCGCGCTCCCGGCAGCCCATTGCTAGTATTATTGCTCCGGCTTTGGCAGTTACAAGTCCCTGCTCCGATACATAGGTAATATTTCTGTCCCTGTCGATATCGATTACCATTGCTCCCATGGCAAAGTTAACACCCAGCTCAACTGCCCGGTTTATTAGCCGCTGAGCATATTCTGGGCCGGTGAGCTCCTCTTTGAAGATATGCACACCAAAGCCATGGTGGATGCACTGGTTTAGGATTCCCCCAAGCTTTTCTCCCCGCTCAATTACTAAAACATTGGTCAGGCCTTCTTCCTTGGCTCTGATTGCGGCGGAAAGCCCTGCCGGGCCTCCACCGATTATGGCTAGCTGCAAAATTGTCACTCGTTTCGTTTTTTATGCATTGTAACATATGTTTATGTATAATGGATTTGTGAAAGGGGCTGAATAAAATGAATCTTCGTGCGTTCTATCGTCGGCAGCGGGGGCCGAATATTTTTTACTTCTTAGGGTTAGGCTTTTTTGCTCTTATGGTGCTTGGCTGCATTGGAGCAATGGTTCTTCTCTATATGGAATATGGCCCTGGTATTGATTTGCTTTTGATGGGCCTGGCCATCCTTGGTTTTGCGGGTTTCTTTCTGGGATTTTTCCTTTATATAAAGATTGTCCTTGGCAGACGGCGAAGGAAAATATATCAGAAATATGAAGAACTTTCTGACAATGAGAAAAAAGAAGTGAGCGGTGAGCTCGGTAGGAAATTTGTGTCGGTGCTCTGGGGTGAAAAACGGGTATATACACGCTCTAACTTCTTTCTGGAATTTATCGACTATGACCAAATGGTGTGGTTTTACCCCTGCAACAATGTGATACCTGTTGTGGCTTCGTATGAGGGTGTAAGTATAGATGGCCAAATCAATGCCCTGAGTGTTCATGTATATGATAATGAAGGAACCCGCTATAAGATTCCCGCGGCCAGTACTTATGATACAGGTGTCGTGGTTGAAGAAATTTTACAGCGGGCTCCGGGTATACTTTATGGTTATAACAAGAAACTGGCTAAGCTTGCGAAGAAGGATTTCCAAGAGTTTTTGCTCGAAGCAGAGAAAATCCAGGAAGTTTAGACGATGTCGTATTTTTTTGCATAGTCGCAAAAAACATTGTACCACCGCTCGTGCTTGAAGCTTGCCTTTACCTCTGTGGGGTCGAAGTAGTAGCCCATAATCATGTTTTGGATTATGGCTTCTAGTATCAGACATTCTCTTAGATACTCGTCATCCAGCATGGACGCCACATCGGTGTCCATTTTTTCTGTCATGCCTTCTATTGCGTAGCGGTATAGTGGGTTGCTTTTTCCTAGCAAGAACCCCATGCGCTCTAGGCAGTTAATGCCTTCTCTCATATCTTTTGCTGCTAGTTTGCCTTTGTATTCCATGATTTTTTCGCCTCCTAAAAGAATATTGTCAACGGTTGTTTCTAGTGCTTGGGCAAGGGCCGCCAAAATCGATGTATCTGGCAAGGCCTCCCCTCGTTCCCACTTTGATACGGCTTGGAAGGAGATATTGAGCCGCTCGCCCAAGTCGCTTTGGGTGAATTGCCTTTGCTTGCGCAGGGCTGCGATTTGCGTACCTACTTTTTCGGGATTGATGTTCATATTGGTTTTCCTTTCATGTGAACTAGTATGGGAAACTCCCTCGCCACTGGCGGGGAAGTTTCCCGCTTTTAGGTTTTTTGAATCGATTCACCGAAATTATAGCTAGGTAAACCGGGAAAATAAATAACGGCCCAGTTTAGAACTGAGCCGTTTGCTTCAACTACAGGTTGTATTTTTATTATGTTTCCTTTTTCCTAAAGGAAAACTTCCGCTCCTCGCCTTTAAGCAGAAGCTTAATATTCTCCCGATGCATAAACCATGCTATTGCAGCAAGTACGATGGTTACAATCATCACTTCCCAGCCATAGGCAAAAATCGCCATGAATATTGGGGTCAGTAGAGTAATAACCAAGGATGCAAGAGAGATATACCGGAAAATTAGTATCAGTATTATTGCAATTATATAAATAATAACCGCAGCTCGCCAATCTAACATAAATACCAATCCTACGGTGCAGGATATTCCCTTGCCCCCTCTGAACTTCATGAAAACCGGGAAACAGTGGCCAAGGACAACACCTAACCCGGCCCATACTCCTGGTAGCAGGCCATTGGCGGCGTCAGGATTTAAGAAGCTGCCACTACCGTCAAAGAGCCATGATGCTACAAGGAAGGCCAATACGGCCTTTGCCATATCCGCAATAAAAACCCACACCCCGATTTTAAAGCCCATGACCCGGTTGGCATTGGTAAAGCCTGAGTTTTTGCTGCCATGGTCACGGATATCGATGCCTTTTACCAGTTTGCCTGTGATAAAGGCACTTTGAATACAGCCAAAGGCATAACCGATTAGAAAGCTTAGTAATCTGAACATAAAATCCCTCCGTTATTTACATAGACAGAAAAATGTCCGTGTCGTTACTGGGTTTCCCCCCGGTTGCGCACAACAAAATGCACCGGTGTCCCGCTGAACCCAAAGGCCTCCCGTATCTTATTCTCCAGATACCGCTGATATGAAAAATGCATCAGCTTATTATTATTTACAAAGAGCACAAAGGTCGGCGGCTTTACTGATACCTGGGTGGCGTAATATACCCTGAGTGGTCGGCCTTTATCTGTTGGGGGAGAATGCATTGCTACTGCTTCAATTACCACATCGTTGAGTACTCCAGTAGAGACCCGCTGAGCGTGATTCTGATATACGGCGTGGATTAGCTCGAAGAGCTTGTGCACTCGCTGGCCTGTTAGGGCTGAGATAAACAATTTTGGGGCATAGGGCATATAGGCAAGCTCGTTCTCTAGATTATGGGTGAATTCTTTCATGGTTTTATCATTCTTTTCGATTTTATCCCATTTGTTGACTGCGATAATGGCGGCACGGCCTCGTTCATGGGCTATCCCTGCGATTTTTGTATCCTGCTCCGTTATGCCTTCCTCAGCGTCGATAATGAGTACGCAAACATCACAGCGTTCTACTGCCGCTAAGGTGCGGAGCAGACTGTAACGCTCTATATTTTCCTTTATCCGGCTCTTTTTCCGTAGCCCGGCTGTGTCTACAAACAGGTATTCATTGCCGTCATGTTCGTAGTGAGTATCGACTGCATCCCTGGTGGTGCCGGGGATATCGGATACTATCATTCGTTCCTCCCCAAGGATTTTATTGATTAGGGAGGACTTGCCTGCGTTGGGCTTGCCCACTATGGCTACTTTTATCCGGGTATCTTCCTCCTCCTCATCTCCTGGTGCAGGGAAATAACGGATTACCTCATCCAGCATATCCCCAAGGCCAAGGGCTTGCCCGGCAGAGATGGGTATGGGCTCGCCTATCCCCAGTTCGTAGAACTCGTATATTTCGTGGTTGTCACGGGTAGGATTATCCACTTTGTTGACAGCTAGAACCACGGGCTTTGCCACCTTGCGCAGCATATCCGCTACCTGGCGGTCCGCGTCCATTATCCCGGATTTAACATCTGTGAGGAATAGCACCACATCCGCATGTTCGATTGCGGCTTCCGCTTGGCGGTATACATGCTTGATTAGCTGATCCTCGCTATCCGGGTCAAGACCGCCGGTGTCAATCAACGTGAAATGATGATTAAGCCACTCGGCATCGGCGTAAAGGCGGTCACGGGTGATTCCGGCCTGGTCGTCAACAATGGCGATTCTTTCTCCTACGATGCGGTTAAACAGAGTTGACTTCCCTACGTTGGGGCGGCCTACAATTGCGACTATGGGTTTTGGCATATTTTTCTCCTTGATGTGCTATAATCACAGTAATTATAACATAAGGAGGACGCATCATGACGAAATTAAGAACAAACGCAGACAAACTCCCCGTAGTATCTGTAGCGGGAGTAGTCTGGCACCCTAAGAATGGGTCCAATCCACGGATTAGTGTAGATGGAAACGCGGTATGGGTGCCAGCAGTTGCAGGGATTACTTACAATGCCAAAATCGGTGACAACTGCATTGGCTGGGCCGCGGACCATCTTGAGCCTGGGGTCTCCACCCGCCATAAAGACGATGCCCACAACGCGTCGTACATTATGTTGAGCTGTATCGGCAACGAAGCCACAGTTAAAAGCGGCGACGCCAAAGGCGAAAAAGGCTTTGTAACGGGCAAGCATGGTGGGTGCAATCATGTTATGGTTCACTTCCCACAGGAAACACTGGAAAAGCTCAATATCGACGATAATATTGGTGTAAAGGCCACAGGTCAGGGAATGGCATTGCTAGATTACCCAGATATCATTCTACGCAATATGTCCCCATCTTTGTTTGAAAAAATGAGAATAATTGAAGAAGCAGGCCGGATACAAGTAGGCGTAGCGAAAATAGCTCCAGCGGCATGTATGGGTTCTGGCCTTGGTTCTTCTAATTCTGTAACAGGGGACTATGATATTACACTGTTTGATGAGGAGACAGTAAGAGAGTATGGATTAAAAGATTTACGCTTTGGTGATATTGTAGCTTTAATGGATGCAGATAACAGGCATGGGTACAGCTATCGCAAAGGTGCGGTTTCCATAGGGGTAGTGGTACATGGGGATTCTGCAATATCTGGGCATGGGCCTGGGGTATGTACGTTGATGTCTGCCAAAGTGCCTGTGATTGAGCCGATTATAGATGACAAAGCGAACCTTGCAAGCTACTTCATTTAGAGCGGCTTTATCATTAATGACAAAACTAGAAAAGTAACATTTTAATTCGAATCTCAGGGATGCTGTCTCGTTAAGCATTTTCATGAATATTTATGCACTTGCCTCGTCATTGCGAGGAACAAAGTGACGAAATAATCCAAACTTGGATTGCTTCGCTACGCTCGCAATGACGGCGGCTTGCATATTTATTCAATGTTTTTACTTAGCATGACAGCTTCGCGACCTGGTTTCATGCTTGAATGGTGATGAATTTGCCGGATATGGTCTGTTTGGAGGTATGTATATGAACGCAAATTTCAGGCGAGGCGGATTATTTCTGCTGCCGGCGGTAGTACTTGCGGTGATTATTGCAGGGCTGTTTAATGCCCCGGTTGCCGCATTTGTAAGCATAATTATTTTTGGTTTTGTGACCGCAATTGTGCTTATATTGCTGGGGGATAATAGGAAGGTATCGCCTACGCAGGAAGAATAGTGAAACGGATGTTTGAAGCATGTGATTGATGTAATCACATGCTTCAAACGCCAGTTTTTACAAAGGAGTGGAACGTCTATGACTGAATTTATGTTTGATGTACAGCTACTCATTGAAGGGAATGATTTGTCAGAGGACCAAACATTTGAGCATATCTCTGTAAATATAGTTGGGGATAGCTTGCTTTCGGTTGGTGATGAGTCTTTGCTAAAGATTCATTACCATACCAATGAACCTTGGCAAGTGTTAGAATATTGTGCCTCATTGGGGGATATCCACGATATAGTCGTTGAAAATATGGAACGACAAACGAAGGGGCTTCAGGGATAGTTTTTTCTATAGTCATGATAAATTCAAGATTATTTCAGGAGAGAATACAGTTGCTAAAACTCGACGCTTTCGGGCTAAAATGGATTGCCATTATTGGCATGGTGCTTAACCATATTGTTATTGCATGGTGGGAGATTATACCTGTATGGCTTGCTGTTCCCCTGTATGCGGCAGGTGGGCTTACATTTCCTATCATGGCTTTCTTTGTGGTGGAAGGATATAGGCATACGTCTAATCTAAAAAAATACCTGCTACGGTTGTTTATTTTTGGCGCAATATCCATACCCTTTCATATGCTGACCTTTAGACAGTTTGGGCTTAATATTATGTTCACTATAATAGTGGGGATATTATGTCTGGTGCTTTATGACAAAATAAGAATACGTCCGCTTTTTTGGCTATTGTTTGTGGTTATAGCGGCTTTGACCTTATTGCCAATAGTTTTTGATTGGGCAATTATTGGGATTATTGTGGTACTACTGACCCATATTATCCGTGATGAGAATAGAAGAAGATTCGTCCCCGCTATTGTCGCGGGAGTTTTCATGTTTATTAATTCGTTGATAATGGTGTTAACTTTTGATAGCTTTTATGGATTTGCAGAAATAATGCCTATTTATGACAGGACTCTTTTTGCCGTATCTATGGTTTTTATTGTCGGTTGTATCGCTGCGGCCTTCCTCTTAAAAAATTTCAACGGCGAGCGAGGCAGATGTATGAAATGGCTATTTTATGCATTTTATCCCGCTCATTTGGCGGTTTTGGGACTGGTGGCATGGACACTTGGGTATGTGAATCTGAGCTTGTTTGGTATATAGAATACTACCAATACTTCCGATCCAACCCTCGATAAGAAATAGCCTCGGTAATATGCATCACGTTAATATTATCTTCCCCAGCCAGGTCCGCTATAGTCCTGGCTATTTTTAATATCTTGTGGTATGCCCTGGCACTTAGGTTCATACGGTTAAAGGCCTGCTGTAACAGGTCTTTTTCCTGGGTGCCTAGGATGCAATATTTATCTATCATTGGGGCGGACATATGGGCATTGACTTTGATTTCTTCGTTGGCAAAGCGGATATCCTGGCGTTCCCGGGCGGCTAATACTCGTTTTCTTATTTCAGATGAAGGCTCCGCCGGGGCTGTGTTAAGGGCATCGTAATCTACTGCAGCTACTTCGCATTGGATATCCAGCCTGTCCAGAAGGGGGCCGCTTACCCGGCTTAGATAGCGGTCAACCTCATGCTGGTTGCAGCGGCATTTTCCTGTGCCGTAGTGGCCACAGGGGCAGGGATTCATAGATGCCAGCAATAAAAAAGCACTGGGATATGTGCATACTCCTGCTGCTCGGGATACAGTGATTGTCCCGTCCTCCAAGGGTTGGCGCAGCACTTCCAGTGATTTCTTTTGAAACTCCGTAAGCTCGTCCAGGAACAGGACGCCATTGTGGGCAAGGCTTATCTCTCCAGGCTTGGGGATGCGGCCTCCTCCTGCCAGTGACATAAATGAAGCCGTATGATGAGGTGCCCTGAAAGGCCGGTTGGTAATGAGTTGGCATTTGCTTTCCAGAAGCCCTGCTATGCTATAAATCTTAGTAATCTCCAGGCTTTCTTCAAAGTCCAAGTCAGGCATAATAGTAGGTACCCGAGTAGCAAGCATGGTCTTACCTGCTCCCGGTGGGCCTACCATCAGTAAATTATGATATCCCGCGGCCGCAACCTCCAACGCGCGCTTTACTCCCGGCTGCCCCTTTACATCGGAGAAATCCATCCTATGAATGGCGGCGTTGTCCCGGAAAATGGCGTTTATATCTACTTTTGTTGGAGATATCATTTGCCCCGCAAAATGATTGACCAAGTCCATAATATTGCTGACAGGGAACACAGTGACCCCGTCTACTAATGCGGCTTCCTCCGCATTAGCGGCAGGTACATAACATGCCAAAAGCCCCTCGGCCCTTGCCGCAAGAACCATGGGCAGCACCCCGGAAACAGGGCGTACAGCCCCGTCCAAAGATAATTCCCCAGTAAAAAAGGCCCCTTGGGAAGCGTAGGCCGGTAATTTTTCGGTGCCGATTAGAATGCCAACAGCTATGGGTAAATCAAAAGCAGGGCCGGATTTACGGATATCCGCCGGTGCAAGATTTACAGTAATACGCTTAACTGGAAAGGTCAAGCGATTGTTCTGGATGGCAGTGCGTACCCGTTCCCGAGACTCCTTGACGGCACTATCTGGCAAGCCTACGATATCAAAGGCAGGAATGCCCTGGGCTAAGTCTACTTCCACGTCTACAAGATAGCCGTCTATACCTATAACCGCACCGCTGTTTACTTTTGCAAGCATAGTAGCCCCCTACAACGAATTTGCTGTTATTATATTGAAGATTGTCGATTATGTCTATTTGTAACAGGAGGACTTCTTACAATGGAAATATGGTTGCTGTACGCCATTGGAGCCGCAGTCTTTGCGGCACTTACAACGATTTTGGCCAAAATCGGTATAAAAGACGTGGATTCTCATCTAGCTACTGCCATACGGACTGTGGTGGTATTGGTCTTTGCGTGGTTTATGGTTTTTGTTACGGGCTCTGTAGGAGAGATTTGGGATATCCGCGGCCACACATGGGTTTTTCTGCTGTTGTCGGGCTTAGCCACCGGCGGGTCTTGGCTGTGCTTTTTTCGTGCTCTTAAGTTAGGAGATGTAAACAAGGTAATTCCCATAGATAAAAGCAGTACCATTTTGACCATGGTGCTTGCTTTTATTTTTTTGCGGGAACCCCTTGGACCTGTTATGGCAGTGGGGATGATACTAATGGGAGTTGGCACCTGGCTGATGCTGGAGTTGAAAAAAGACGAAAAAAAAGCTACGGATAAAACTTGGCTGTTGTACGCATTGGGGGCGGCAGTTTTTGCAAGTCTGGTAGCGATCTTTGGTAGAATCGGCGTAGCGGATATGGACCCCACACTCTGGACCGCCATAAGAACCATGGTAGTTGTCCCTCTGAGCCTATTGATGGTATTTATCGCAGGCACTCAAAAAACCGTCAAAAAAATAGTCCGTAAGGGCTGGATATTTTTAGTCCTATCCGGTGTTGCTACGGGTGCAAGCTGGCTATTTTTCTACCATGCACTTAAACAGGGAAATGCCAGTCTCGTTGTGCCTGTTGATAGACTGAGTATATTGTTCACCATGGGATTTGCGGCTATTTTCTTAAAAGAGCGATTTTCTCGCCGGAGTATTATTGGGCTGGGGATTTTAACTATTGGGACTTTATTGATTGTTATTGTGTAAACCCCGCTGCACATCGGCCATACGGTCTCTATCCAGAGAATATCTCTTCAAGCAAAGCAGATTAATTATCCATCCAAGAATCGGCAGTCCACAAAAACATATCATCGCTACCCAGAAGATTCCGCGGGAATAGGGAGTATCCACCGTAGGAAAGCTATCCCGATACCCGATAAATATTAAAAGCCCACCAATCACCAGTGTGTTGAGGGAAGTCACAAGCTTATCCGCAGCACTAAAAAGTGCACCTATCATCCCAGGAGCATAACGGCGTGAGCGGGCAGTCTCATGGTCGATACAGTCTGCCACCATGGGCATAATGATACTATTATTAATGGACATAAACCCGCCCCTGAGGGCAAGAAATCCCATGAACAAAACAGTGAAAATCCCCCACTCGGTAAAGCTGAGGGTCATTGGATTACCCAATACAAATAACAAGAGTATCAAAGCGGTAAAGAGAATACCCCCCCAAGTGCTAAACAATAGGGCCTCTTTCTGGCCCTTTTTACGTGCATAGGCAACGCATAGCAAAGAAATCACCATGCTTGGTGCAAATACAAACATATTCATCTGGCCTGACAGGGCAAAATTGCCTGCTATTATGCCGTAAATCATTACTGTGACTACGGCGTTTTGGGTGATATTGGAGAAGAGCTTGTCTGTGGAGGAAGCCACCATCAGCATCCGGATATTGCGGTTTTCTCGTAGGATATCTATGCAGTGGCGGAGCTTAACCTCTACTTTTGTGCTGATATAATATGCTTCTCTGTCTTTTCCCCATATGCCAACAATGGCAAGCACAGTACACACCGCCGATGCCCCGGCAGTAAACAAAAAAAACTGCCTAAACATAGGCAGAGTAAAACCTCCATAGCGAGGCACCAACAGGTTACTTACAGCAAAAGTAACCCCAACATACAGCATCACATTAAAAACCATATCAAAAGCCGAAATCAAAGGCCGTTGCTTAGGGTCGTTTGTCAGCACGCTTTGAGCTCCACGGGTTACACAAAACTGAAAGGAGTATCCAATGATAAAAACCCCATAAGCTATAACAAACAAGGCAACTGCGCCTTGAGATAAATACATAAGTAGCAACGACAGGGCCATAATCCCATTGCCCATCACCATAAAGGGCCGAAATTTACCAAACCGGCTTCTCCTACGGTCAATCAGCCAACCGATAAAAGGGTCCACAGCCCCCTCAGCCACGGCCATAGTCGCAATAAGACCTGACACCAAAGCCACGCCAAGCCCAAGCACCCCAGAGGCAAAGTAGGCAATGTAGAGCATCATCATATAATAGATATTTATCGCTGTATTGTTTAAAGTGAAAAAACCGATTTGCCAGGTTCGGGCTCTATGATACTGCATAGTTCCAGATATCCCGCTCTATACAGACATTAAGTCCGCGGCTTGGAGTAGGCTCAAGATTATGCATTGTATACAATTCCGCAAAATGCTCCTTTACAGCCTTGTAGTAATCAAGCTCGGGTGGTTTCATGCTGCCCATTACTGGGCGACCCATTGGCATCCATACAGAAGCTGAGGGCAGGACTCCCCGCTGTGAAAGCCATGTGGCACCTTGAGCCAAAGTCTCGAAATCCTCTATGCCGATAATGAAATTGGAAAATGCCTTGCCTGGGCCGTGTTTATTAGCCACATACTCCAGCACTTGAAGATGCAAATCCCGGCCCGTGATATTTACTTTGCCTGGGGTTATTTGGCCTGCCCGGCCCAAATCCCATACCTCAAGGCTGCAAGCCACACGGGTCGCACCAAGGACAAAATATTCATCCACAGTTATCATATCTGTTGGAGGCGTAATATAAAGAAGAATCTCCCCAGGTAAATCCAATAGTTGGATGGCCTTAAGATACTCGACGATATATGTCGCCTCGGATTTTCCGTCAAAAGTAGAACCACCGGTGAGTTGTACGTGGCTGACTTGTTGGTGCCGGATGGCATAGGATACAACCTCCCATACATCTGCCTGTGGCAGGGCAGGAGATAATACCTTGCCTTTTTTTGCGGCAGTTTCAAAATCCCCGCCGGAAAAGCAGAATTGGCAGGAATGCCCTGCCGCTGCAAGTTCACAGGGCCAAAGACATTGAAAAGCCACCCAATCCAGACCTTGCAGGACAGAATTGCCGACAAAAGGACGGCCAAGGGTAGTTTTTTGCTTATAGAAGTCACTGGCCGGCGGAAAACTAACCACGTCCAGCTCTTTATTTTCGTAGTAAAGTACCGCCTGGTTACCCTGCATTCTCAGGGAAAAAGGGGTGCCCATCTCGCCGATATATTTAAGCAACTTGAGATTATCCCAGCTTAGAATGCCGGATAGGTATCGTAAGTGGAAGTTGGTATCGGTAAGCTGAGCAATAGTGCCATCACTTAGAATTAGGCAATTACAGCATAGGGGATTGATGTTGAGGCGAGCGTGGTCTTTGAAGTGCTTGTAGACTGAGTTGTCGACCTTTACACCTCGGCTGATTATCAGGCATTTGAGGTCAATTGAGTCAATCTTCGTGCCATTTATTATGTAATGGTGCATTATATATCCCCACCTATCCAAACCGTCATTGCGAAGAGCGAAGCGACGAAGCAATCCAGTTTTATACGGCTGCTGGATTGCTTCGCTACGCTCGCAATGACGGACTTGAAGTATTACAAGCTTAATTTATCTTTGAGTTCGTTGCACATTGCCTCGGTAATCCTACTGATGATGCTAACTCCTATTGCTGAAATCACCACGAGTCCAATGGGCGGATTTTCTTCTTTCCATTGGTCGATATTGATTACACCACCTACGGCATTGACAGCAATTATGCCGTTATCTGCGGGCAAGAAGCCCTTAATGCGATAGGCGTTTGCTGACAGTTTTTCTACAAATTGCCGCAACGGTTCCACTGGCACCGGGCCTTTGGGCTTTAGCACCGTTGAGTATAGCCTTGTTTCCGGGGTGTTGGTACTGTCTTGAGAGACTTTATCAGCCGGGGCCAGTCTTTCTATCAGGGACTTTACATCCAGTTGGCAATGGGAGGTTACTATTATTTCGCAGTTAGGATTAAGCTCTGTGATTTGCGCCGCAATGGCTTCTATTTGGGCCTCGTCTACTAAATCCGCCTTGTTGATAATTGCCGCGCCTGAATACTCCACTTGCCGGGTAAGGGCAGGGAGTACCTTGGAAAGTTTGGGGAAGGTTTCTGCGTCAACAACGCAAACCACACCGCGATAATCATAGCCCTTGCCTAGCATCGGACCGATGGTCTCAAGGATTTTATCCATTTCGGAAGGATCCGCAAGGCCTGTGGGCTCAATAAACAAATATGAAATATTCATGTTGGACATATCAATCAGGCTTCTCAAGAAATGATCCTTGATACAGGCGCAGAAAATCGACCCATTGTTAAGTTCGGTCATCTGCACGCCAGTCTTAGCCAGTAGGGGACCGTCCACACCTGTTTCACCAAATTCATTGACGATTAGACCGACTTTTTTATTGGAAAAATTTGTAAGGATATTGGTCATCAAGGTGGTTTTGCCGGCACCGAGGAAGCCTGATAGCAGTATTAACTTAATCATGCGGTTCTCCGTCCCATTATTATTTCTTTTTCGCAGCGTATTCCTTGATTGTTGTCATAAATTCATCCTTGCTTGGGATTACGGATACCCATACAATATCCCCATCTACGCAGATAGCAGGCAGATTCTTGAGACCCATTTTCTTGACTCGAGGGATGACTCCCTTTTCTGTAAGCTTGTACTCAATATATTCGGCGTAATCTTTATACTCATCCTGTGCATCGGCTACTAGCTTAAGCATATAGGTGCAGGCAGCACAGGTTTCTGAGTTAAGCATAAAGAGCTCAATCAATACCTTTTTGCGATTGGCATAATCGGGGATGTCTACTACTACGTCTACTACTTCCTTTTCGTAGTTTTCGACCATGGTACGGCATTCCTCAGTTTCTTTGACCGCCAGGGCTGCTGCGATGGTGTTTTCTGCAGGAGTGGCATAAGGCATGTCACAGCCTGGGCTTACTATCAGGTTGTGATGGTCCACAGCGTCCAAAATTCCGATAACAGCTTTCATATTATCCTGCTGGTTACCGAATAGCATGATGCCTGCAAGGGGGATATTTCCGCATATGGTGATGTTGTATTTGTCGGTAATCTTCTTTGCATCAGCGAGATTAATATTGTCGTCAATGGAGATTGCGTCAGGGTTGGTCTTGCACATTGCCTCGATTTGGCGGGTTGCGTTGCCGCATACAAAGAAAGATGAGAGGGCACCTTTGCTTCTGATAAAATCAAAGACGGCTGTAAAAGTCGGGCTAATCAGTTCTTCGAAGTGGTCTGTTGAAATTTGGCTGATTAGTGGGTCTACAACAGCGATAACATCCATACCGGCGTCCACAAACATTTCCGTCATTTTCATGCAGACCTCGCCGCAGAAGTCAACTAGCTCTTTTACATAGTCTTCTTCCTCAATCATATCCATGAAGATATCGCTGCCACGTAGGTGGGAAGCCAAGGTGAAGGGGCCGGTTATAAGGCCGTAGAGGGCGGTAGTTTCCCCAACGTCTTTTTTCATCCTGCGCATTACATCCAAAACTAAGGGTAGACGGCCAGCTTCAGGGGTAGGGATTAGGCATTTGCATGGAAGGCTTTGCTCGTCGGCTAGTGGGTGCTTTTTAATGGAAGGAGGATTGTCCTTGTTCCATTGGAGTTCGCAGCCAAGGATTTCTGCTTCAAGTTGCAGGTCGAAAACCACAGGCATACCATCTGGGGAGTAGAGTTTGTGGACTTCCAGTAGGCTCTCGTGAAGCTTGTTGGCGTCTGTGAGGACTTCGATTGCGTCATAGCCTTTGAGTTTGCCTGCGTGCACTCCTGCAAAGGGCACCCATGGGGGGCGGTCTGCTTTTTGGTGACTAAGGGTCTTCAGGATTCTTTCTTTTCCGGTCATATAAATACCTCCGTTTTTTTCAGCACTTTACTTTGTAGGCATGTGACTGTCTATCATTATTGTAATAATTTTTGTACTTTTTTATCCTCATGGGCTGGATTGGCAATTGCCTCACGGGCTAGCATATCACATCGCTCATTTTCCGGATTGCCGGCGTGGCCTTTTACCCAGTGGAATGTTACTTGATGGATATTCAGCAAGGCTAGCAATCTTTCCCATAAGTCTGTGTTAAGGGCTGGGTCTTTTTTATTGCGCATCCAATTTTTTTGCTGCCAGCGTTTGGCCCAGCCTTTTTGGATTGCGTCTACCAGATACTTGGAATCGGAATATAGGGCCACGTGGCAGGGTTCTTTCAACGCTTCCAGGCCCATAATAGCAGCTAGCATCTCCATGCGATTGTTTGTGGTTTGCGGGTCATAGCCGGATAGCTCTCTTCGATGGTTTTTATGTATAAGAACCACACCGTAGCCTCCTGGGCCCGGATTACCGGAACATGCGCCGTCTGTGTATATTATAACGTCCTTCATGTTATCTCCTTAGGATGAGTTCCCCTAGCAACAAATCCTCTTTAGTAGTAATTTTTATATTACCGGGATGGCTTTTTACCATTTGCACTGCTTGCCCCATGTTTTCTACCAAGGTACTATCATCGGTTACTTGGCTTAGGCACCCCTGTGTGTAGGCTTTTGTGATTACGTCATATGTAAAGCCCTGGGGGGTTTGTACCTGCCAAAATCGACTGCGGTCTGGGGTGGTTATTACTTTGCCCGAATCATCGGTTTCTTTTATTGTATCAGTCAGTGGTATGCCTGCAACCGCCGCCCCATAGCTGGCTGCCACATCTACAACGGTTTTTATCAATTCCTCTGACGCAAAAGGCCTTGCACCGTCGTGGATTAGTACAATATCCGTGTTGCTCAATTGTTTCAGAGCTAGATTCACACTTTCGGCGCGGTTTGCGCCCCCAGGTAGAATTTTGCGCACCTTTGTAATCCCATAGCGGGAAATTATCTCCTGTGTATGGGATATATAATCGCCAGGGATGGCTACATAGATTTCATGGATAAATGCCAGCCTATTAAACAACTCAAGGCTGTGGGCCAGCACCGGCCGACCTCCCAGTAATTGAAACTGCTTAGGCTTATCTCCCCCAAGGCGTCTGCCGTTGCCTGCGGCTGCAATTATTACTGATACTTGCATATGCTCACAACCTTATCCGGGTAAACAAGAGCGGGGCTTGAAGCCGTAATCATATCTACCCATACAAAAAAAGCTTGCCCCGGGACTACATCTTCCGGGGAGATTGGTCCATAGGGCGTATCCAGAATATAGGTATCCTCGGTCAGAGTAACACGGTATTTTCCGTCTGTGGAAAGGAATACACAATAGCCCGGCCCATATCGGATATTATCGCTTACTGCCACGGTAAAAACCGCGGCGTCTTCATGGTTGGGATGGAGCCATATAGTTAGGGCTTGGGGCAGGATATCCTTAGGCTGTGTATAGGCCACCCGAGCTTCGATTCCGGGTAGAATACTGTTTACAGATACAGGCAGCCCGGTCAGCAAGTCGTAAATCGGGACATCTCCCACTTGGATTTCTAAATCGTCCAAGCCCCATAGTGTCAGGGCTTCCCCGGAGATAAATAAAAAATCCCCGCAAAAGTCCTGGATTACCCCCATGGTTTCGTCTACATGCAAGTTAACATCCACGGCTTTTGCTGTCAAATGTGAAGTCATGATTAATGCAAAGGCCGCAAACAACAGCCATTTTCTCATAATAGGCTCCTTTGTCTTTTTCCATATTGTGCCCTGGGTTAATTGGATTATGCATAATTTTCATATACGGGCATATTTATTAACACGAACAAACGGAGGGAAAACATGGACAGGGTACCTTATAGAAGAGTAACGCCACCACGGCATGAAAGACCGCATTCGCCAATTCAAAATCACGATGATGAACCAGACAACGAAGCCGCTATATCCCGCGGCGAGGCTCTGATAATGCAGTGCATCCTTAGTGCCATAATATTTGCGGTGGTGCTGGTGGCTAGCTTTGTTGATATTGCCCCAGCAGTAACCGTAAGAAATGGAATACAGCAGGTACTTACCGGTGCCGAAACTCTGGACGAGCTTGTTCTCGATATTAGGCAATTTGGGGCGGAGTGGTTCGGCTGGGATGCCCCGGAAACACCTTATGCACATGATTACTCTGCCCCAGGCTATGAGTTCTTTGAGGATTTATTTAGAGACCAAGAGCAGACTGCCGTTCCCTATGAGGAGCCCCAGGATGCTGAACCTTTGACCTATGATATGTATTACGAATATTTAGATTCAGAAGAACAATCGGCGGACGAGTTATCAAACCCTACAGTCCCGGAGCCGCCGACTACTCCGGGACTGTGGGACTAACGGATGAAATCGAAGCGGTACTATGGATTAACCCTATCCAAGGGATAATAACCTCCCCTGGGGGCCTGCGATACAACCCAGTGACCAGGAGGCGGGAGTTTCACGACGGCATAGACATAGGGGCACCGATTGGTACCCCAGTAGTTGCACCGCGGGATGGGACGGTCCTTGCCATAGGTTATTCTTCTACATGGGGGCAGTTTTTACGGCTTGCCCACTCGGATGGATATATCAGCTTCATGGCTCATCTCCATAGGGTGACGGTATCTATAGGGGATGATGTAAGCCAAGGCCAACAGGTGGCATATTCCGGCAATACTGGGCGTTCCACAGGACCTCATTTGCATTTTGGGTTGTTTAGGGATGGGCAGTATGTGGACCCCTATAACTATGTAGACCTGCCGGTGAGTGGGAATCTTATTCCGCCCCTGACGTAATTGGCATGGTGAAACTGCAAAAAAGGGGCTGTCTTGCTAAGCAAAAACCATGAATATCTATGCAAAGCCTGTCATTGCGAGCAAAGCGAAGCAATCCAGAAGGTTTGATTTGCTGGATTGCTTCGTCGCTTCGCTCCTCGCA
>Ga0123355_10004875_pt1 | contig 19525 bp, 17 predicted proteins | sample TergutEmb28metaG_3_FD_89872 | JGI IMG/M metagenome (GOLD analysis project Ga0123355, IMG submission 89872) | Embiratermes neotenicus P1 segment gut microbial communities from Petit-Saut dam, French Guiana - Emb289 P1 | ecosystem: Host-associated > Arthropoda: Insects > Digestive system > Gut ...
CCCCCCCCCCCCCCCCGGGTTGGGGGGGGGGGGGGGGGGAAGTATCTTGCTCTAGATGGAAAAGAACCATGAATCCTCAGTCCGTCCAATAACCTGTCAATACTAATAGAGCTATGGAACAATACTGGACACTAAAAATTAATAGAAGGAATAAATTTAGGTTGGTCGAGGTGCAGAGCTGCAAAATCTGAACTGGGCAGCAGGGAAAATCAGCCCCTAAATATTAAGGACAGAGATGTAAGTAGTGTGAAATTGAAAAATTTTGTTGTGGGACAGGTGGAATACACACTCAGTGAACAAAGCTACAAACATTACCTTCCAGCTAACCATATGTGGATGGAAGGGAGCATGGCACAACCGTTAGATGCCAAAACAAAATGCAGTGGAAGGGAAATATAGGGTGTCCCACTTGCTACCGAACCCGGCATTTCTTTAATAATTCTAACACTAATGAAGATATTGTAAAGAAATTTGAAAAGGAGTAAGTTTGTTGTGTGAGAAATGAAGAGGAATGTGTCTGTAGTTGTTGTAATATCCTCATTAGTGGTAAAATTATTAAAGAAATGCCGGGTTCAGTAGCGAGTGGGACACACTGTATTACTACTATAAGAAAATTTATGTACAAGCACACCTACAAATTCAAGAGGGAAGAAGCTGTTTAATTATTGACAAAAAGAGACTTTGGTTATCTTCTTGTGTGTTCAAAAGACCACTGCTGATTTCTAAATACAGCATCTTAGTCTGGAAATGTCTGCACACCATCAAAATGCTGTTGTTAAATCAATGTTGTTTAATTCCCTTGCAGACCTTCAGACTGCTGGTGGAAGAGATTATGAATCACCTAACACACACTACACTTTACTTCTGCTTCATTCACCACCAGTCAGCTTCCCTTCTTTCCGTGGGCTGCTTTGTCTGCAGTTCTTAACTTGCATTTCCAGGTGCTGTCAGGGGTCTACAAGTTGTGGTGCTCAGGTGGCAGACATCACAGCTGGCCAGGTGTGCTAGCCAGTGGCGTCAGCCACAGACCTATAGTACAGTATTTTAAATGTATAACGTGTGCTTAATTTTTTTTCCAAAATGTATCTTTCAAATATTTTTGGCCATAGTTAATATTTAGTAATGCTTCAAACACATGCAAAATACACAAAGGTCTTCACGTAAAATATGCACTATTTATGGACGATTTTAACCAAATTTGTCATGTTTTGATATACCAATACAGAATTTCAAGAAATTCCATGCAGTAGTGCCTGAGTTGTTACAAGTTGACACAATTAGAAGGGCAGAAATGGAAAACCTTACAACCATATTTAATATTCATAGGACTGTGCATCGTGATATATTCTTATAATAAAACCAATGAGATGCACTAATTTCTCAAATTTATTTTTGGAATAGAACTCTACATGTTTCGGACAGGTTTTCTGTCCATCATCAGGACATGATGGAGTGAAAACTTGTCCAAAATATGTAGAGTTCTATTCCAAAAATAACTATGAGAAATTAGTGTAACTCATTGGTTTTATTATAAGACCTTACGACCATACTTTTACAAGTTTCCATTGCAGATGTGCCAGAAAGGGATATTATATGAAAATAAACCTTACCTTAAATGTCAGTGTTATTTTCGATAATGAAACAAACACATACACGAACAACATGTTTTGTATAAGAAGGGGTGTATTGGTTTTTAAGATGTGTCAGGAGTGATGACTATATGGGCCTAAGTAAAATCCAAGTTGTACAGTAATTTTTTTGCATCTGTTAAAATTAAGTAAAATTACAACTGTCAGGGTGGAAAATTCTGAAATCAAATAATGTATTATTATTAGTATTATTATTATCATCATCATCATCTTCATCTCCTTTATGCAGGGTATTTATACTTATTTTCCTCAGACAACCTATGTCCCTAGGAAATACAGTGTTGCAGCTATTATGTTGTTACTATTCGTGGTGCTTATATCGTTAGTTTCAGTGTTGAATCTACTGTAGTTTTCATTAGTACTTTCTGAAGTATGTGTGCAGTGCCAATATGGCTGTTTTCTGGAGTTCCTTGACTTCATGTTTTCCTGGTACGTTGCTCACATATTTTCTGAATGACTTTGAAATAGTCCCAGTCGCCCCTATTATTACTGGTACCACCTTTGTTTTTACATTCCACATGCGCTGTATTTCTATTGTAAGGTCTTTATATTTCAGAGTATTCTCGGCTTCCTTCTTAATCACATTTCTGTCTCCTGAGATTGCAACATCTATTAACATGCATGTTCCCTTTTCATTATCACGGATTATAATGTCTGCTTTGTTGCTGAGGATAGTTCTGTCAGTTTGTACTTGTTGATTCCACAATATGGTTACCTTGCCTCATTGACTTGTTTCTGCTGATTTTGGTACATGTTCATACCAGTGTTTTTTGTCCAATTGTACCCCTGTTTCCTTGCATATGTTGAAGTGTAGTTTTATTATTATTATTATTATTATTATTATTATTATTGTGTGTTTAAATGCGACAACAATATCATCTTGGATATGACACAATTGTAACAAGTTTTGTATGTTACAAATGACCCCAACAAATGCCTAACACAAGGTGGTCAAATAAATCAGTAGTGGATGCACCACGAAGGTGGCTGACCTAGGAAAAGATGGTCAACTAGGACATGTAACAATTCATAGTCCTTGATAATAAAGAATAGGAAAACTCACACACACACACACACACACACACACATAGTACAGGTATAAAACTTATACAGCTTTACTTGTCCTGTCTTGCAGTATGCTGCACACAAATATTTTTATGCTATCCTGCAAACTCATCCATGGCAAGACAGCATGTGTATGTCTAAAGCCCTGAAAATATATGAATAAGCTAATTAAGCACAAGATCTTACCCAATCTGAGTCCAAGTTCAATTGCAGTATCCCTCGATGATGAGTAAGACAGAGATATGTTGCACCTCCTTACATAGGCACTGGCAAGTTCTTTAGCTACTTGTGTACCATGATCCATTAAAGCCTGCAGATACAATATAAAATATTATGCATTAAACTACATGGATTCTGCATGAAACCATCTCATTTACTCCTTAAGTTTCTTGTTTGATTATTTTATTACACTATGCCAATTGCACAAGCAACTATTCCATTCATTGTCTAGTAACACAGCAGTTACATGCTGAGGCATTATTCTAACTATTAGCTGGAGGGAATCACAGTCCTACTCCATAGTAGGGCATCTTCCACATTATAATCAAGTTTACTCAGCCTGTTAGAAATGTAATACTTTTATGGAACCCAAAGGCTCATGGCCATGATCACAAAAGCCTGTCACTGGACCTTATTCTGGGTTCACTGGACCTAATATTGGGCTAGTTAAACCTAGCCCACATTTTCACCCCCTGTATAATTGCCTCATATGCCTGTATTTCCCAAGTGCTGGGTTATGTAACACAAGTTTTCCTACCAAATTATGCATGTGTTTTCCCATTTTCCTTGTGACTGTTACACATCCAACCCAACTCACCTTCTTTCAGTTAATCATCCAAGCAACATCATGAAAAGGTCAGACCTTATGAAATATATCATTTTACTTTTCACAGTCTGTAGTTAAATTTGTATACAAAATGTGAAGGTAAACCTATCCCATTACAGGCCTGCATGGGCCCTTAGGACTCCAGGTGGTTGAGGCTCCCAGAATTTCTAGAAAATCAGCACAAATGAAGGTGGTCCCTATGTTACACATTTCTAATATACACAAGTCAAGGGACCTGTAACGATCATAAGGAAATTTGCTGAGCAAAATTTATATAACATTGTGTAGTTTTGATCGTCCCTGAGAGACGCTACATCTGCATAGGCACCATCAGTATTGGCAGCGGCATTTGCATACTCCAATGAAGGTGAGGACTATGAGAGTGGTAGTATAGATACTGACAGGATCAGCCAGACTGGATAGGCCTCACCAGAGGAAGCACATAGTGTGTCCCACAATGAGAGGGTTGGGGATCTTTAGGCATAAAGAAGTCAAACCCCTAGATGAGGAAACCCCAAAATCACATCAGGACCTCCAGTGTGGTGGGTTGGGCATCAGGCTAAACACCCTGACCCCACAAAAATAAAAATTATTAAGCCTCTAATAAAGGCTCAGAATGTGCACAGACACAGACAAGAACTTAGGAAAGGGAGAATCATTTTTGAGTTTAGGACCTGGAATGTGAAGACACCATACAGAAATGGCAAGGTGACAACCAGCATACTGCAGCTTCGAAAGTATGAACTTCAAGTGACAGCAGTCCCAGAGGCAAAATGGAATTATGGATCTGAAAAGTCATACTGTGCTCTGTAGTAGGAAAGATGGACCTGGAGTGTTAGGACACCGTACAGAACTGGCACAGTGACATCCATCATACTGCAGCTTCGAAAGTACAAACTTCAAGTGACAGCAAACCCAGAGGCAGCATGACATGGAAATGGAATTATGGATCTGAAAAGTCACACTGTGCCCTATAAAAGGAAAGATGGGGGTAGCCATGAGTTTCTGGTTGTGTTTATACCTAGTCTTGCCATAAGTTCTGTTACAAGTACAATGTGATCTAGAAGGAAAATTAAACATAGCATCAACTTTTCGAGCCAAATAATTTATTTGCAATAGTTTTACGTCTTCATTTATAATAATGTCATTCAAAATGGCCGTCCTCTGTCTTGATACAAGTCTTGAGATGCTCCAGCCACTCTGCCATCGCCGCATGCACCATCTCCAGGGGTACCTCTGCCACTGCCTTCATAAGGGATCTCTTCTGGCTCACATGGCTGTTGTGATGCTTTTGGCACACCATATCCTCCAAAACAGCCCACAGTTTATTGTCCAAGGGTTTGAGGTCTGCACTCCCCGAGGGCCAATTCTTGGCACCGATGAAGGCCAGAAGGTTCCTCTGCAGGCACTCCTGAGTTGTCTTGGCCTTGTGGACAGGAGCTGAGTCCTGCTGGAAGACCCATTCCTGACCAATGAAGAGGGTCACGTTAAGATGTTTCACAACTCCTTGTAGCATGTCCTCTTGATACACTCAGGCACCAGTTTCACTCCTTTCTTGCAAAAAGTAAGAAGTGTCACCCCCTGATGGGACACCCCCCACTAAACCATGACGTAGGGAGGGTGATGGCCTCCCTGAAACCTCGGAACGTTTTCCTCCACCTCAGGGGACGTTTGAGCATAAATCTTGTTCTGGTGGTTGTACTGCTCCTCAATAGTGAAGATATTCTCCATGAAGAGTATGTTTTGTGTGCGTTCTCGGCATGACACTGGAGGAGACACTCTGCTCTTGTCCATCGGATTGCCTTCAAAGCAGGAGTAAGGATGTGTCCCTTTGAGTAGCGGTGCGCTCTCATATGTAGATCACCCCTGATGATGCACAACATAGATCAGGTCGATATGTTCAGCTCTCGGGACATGATCTTCTGTTTCCAGAGCAGATTTTGGTGAATCTGCTCCCACACTGTTTTGATAGCAGCTTCAGCCCTCAAATTTTTCAGGTGTCCTGAGTGAGCCCTGTCTTCAATCCTCCAGAGTTCCTCATAATGTTTAACTGCCCAATAGATGTACATTTTTAATGGTTTTAAGAGTTTGAAAATTTGAGAGCAGGATTTACCGCAATTGTAAAGGCAATCATAGCCACGTGGTTTTCCTTGACACCCAACTCCATGTTGATGCTGTGACAGACTCGAGCAAACTGCCTTGGCACAAGAACCTGAAGAGAAAGTAGTCCAAAAACAGCCATCCTTGCAACCTTCCCGCCTCGACCGTCTCCAGCTTTGGACAACATGAAAGTTGTAACAGAACTTATAGGAGGACTAGGTAGGGGATCACAGTATTAATCTTATCATCCTACGAGAAAATATGGGCGTACTGGCAAATGACCTACCATGCCACATGCTGATCTCTGTATGTACACTTAGTACCAATTTATATGTCCATACTAAGCCAGAAAAATCAGACCATCATGAAATACAACAAGCATTGACTCTGAAGCCTATTAAGCCTCCTTATCCAATGGGTAGAAGTGTTTCTTCCAGGGGTAAAGCAGCGAGAAGTGAAATTAGCCACACACCTGAATCCAGTGCTGAGGTTAAGATAGAGTGCAGCTATACCTCTAATCCCCCTATATGCCTTCAGAGCATGGACAAGGAGAATGTACCTTTTAAATCTGTCTTTCAATGCACTAATGAGCTGAAAAAGAGACTGGTATGATGAGTGTGTGAGAATAATAAGAGAAATAAATGAGGCTTGCCAAAAATGCTTAGAATTTCCTACTAGAGCAAAGCAAAAGAAATATCAAGAGAAGAAAAAGATTGGATGGATGTCTAGATGTAAGAAGAGAGGACTAAATAACAAAGAGAAATAAAAAAACAGTTTAAGAAGAATAATATAAGATACGCTTATAAGGTAGTAAACTTTACCTGAGAAATTACATTCTCCTTTAATGAACCAGGTATGGGATAAAAATAAAAAGATAACACTAGTCAACAAGGTTTTTGCAACATGGATGAAAACATCTGTTTTGCACATGTCAGTGCAAGTCTATCTCAAACTCATAATTTGAAATGCCATACACCGAACATTCCCACTCTGGAAATGTTTGATCCACATGGTGTTACCTACCAATGGGGAGGAGTTTGTCTTAACTCTAGATGAGCTGCAGGAAGTACCATATACATTCTCTGATCCCAGCTATGTTCCACAGGATGATCTAGAACCACATCTGATCCAGCAAAGCAAGCTAAATGATCTACATGACTTCAATCTTTCCAAGCAACAAGCACAGCTTCTGGTTTCAGGACTTCAGCAGTGTAACTTGCAGGCTAAAGAAACAAGAATATCCCCACTCAGGAAGAGGCATGAGAAATTTTCCAGATATTATGGAATGCATGATTCAGACTGCAGGTATATTAGTAAAAAGTGCTAAGATTATGATACAGACCAGCATCAGGCAGAAGTACTATATAATTCACTATGATACAGTGAAAATTTGAAGCAGTGAAAGAATTTAAATATCATGGGTAGATCCTGGCAAGCATCAATAATAAATGGACAGAAATGCAACAGCAAATTGTGCAGCCAACAAAATCTATTCTTCATTATTCACTATCATTAAGTCAAACTGTGTTCATAGGAACACTAAAATAAGAATATATACAAAAACCATAGTCAGAAGCATCATATGCTACGCAAGCAAAACTTCGATCATGTCCAAGAAGGTGAAAATGACCCTTGAAGCCTCTGAACAAAAAACATTTAGAAGAATACATGGACCAATATAGGAAAATGAACAATGCAGAATCCACTATAATAAGAAAACCTATGGTTTATATAAAGGCATGTATGCAGTTAATAAATATTAAACTCGGAAGACAGGAATGGGTTGGACACATATGCCAGATGGATGATCAATAACACCAAGAAAAATCTTAGAAGAAAACACACAAGGTAGTTGAACAGCAGGGAAGATAAAGGACAATAGGCATGGTGATCACACATGCCAGTAAATAGCTAGGTACCACAGGATGGAAAATACTACAGCCACTTTCATGTCCTTCTCAGCTTAGTGACAATAGTCAGGCACTGGAATAACTTATCAGATAGACCGATTACATGTAGTTTCCCTTCCATATGCAAGCAAACACAGAGCCAGCTTCTAAAAGAACACCGTGTGTGTTCATCTACTGGACAACAGATTAAGAAAGTTCTTGCACAATGATAATCGATCACTGGCATAAGGGGTTAAAACTGTAAGGTAACACATACAATCATTCAATCATTTTTAATTTAACATGTACAACTCACAGGGTTAAATAAACTAAGATAGGTACAAGTACACATCATGAGATCACACTTTAATGTACAAAAGTGGCATCTGCTGGCAGACCATCATGCACTGAATCAACTAGCGTACTATAGAAGACTGTGTGTAGGAGACCACACAGATTTGTTTCAACAGCAGTAAAACATGTTTGTGTGCCTGAATCTTGGAATTGACTATGTCTGTCTTGTTACAAAACTAAGGCAATGAAGACATCTATATATTACTACTCAAATCTTTGGCTCACTATTGTTCATAATCTCTCACCATATGCATTATAATCTCTCTCAGGCTTCCACTAAACTAAATATATTTGACAAAAATTTCAACACGTCACAGCACATACGCATTTCAGTTATTCACACCTCCATCCTTTTCTCTTTATGCTCTAATACATACAATATGCTTTGAAACTTGACATTCAACCAAGGTTACAAATGAAGAAAAAAAAAACTGCAACACACACACAGCAGGCATAGTGACCAACAAGCTATGTAAACTGTACATATGATGGGCTCACCATTACTTCGTCAAGTCTCTACTATCTAAAAATCAGTGATTATTATAATATAAAGATAGATGGACACATCTGCATATTATACTCCGTCCTTTAAACTGCTGTCATACTTACCTGAAAACTTCTCAGAAGAAACATCCGTCTGCTTGTAACGTTGAGGACTCGACCAAAGACATTCAGATCACTGAATTCGGCCCCAAGAAGACATAGCCTTTTTTCTTTATACAACTAGAAATAAAATAACTTGGGTACATCATTTAATACAAGACGAGATACTTTGTCTAAGTCCCTTTAAAATCTGTCGCTAATATTTAGTAACTACTAAAATTAATTGCAAGCATGAATATGCAATGTAACTTCTAACTTCCACCTGTACGTCGAGTTTTTTTTAACAATGTTTTGGTTCCCAGCTCCGAGTACTAGTACCAAAATTCGTACCTTGTAATACAAGTCAAACATTAAGTTGTCCGGTAGTATCCGAATTTCATTTTTAAAACACTGATAGTTGTCAATGACTGCCGAAATTCCTAAATTGTACAAAGAATCTGGTACCCTAACACCTTGCGGATCCATTTTGACTATTCTCAAACAGCTGGCCACGACTCTATCCGCCAAACTAACTCACGTTATCACAGAGCGTACACGGTACAATACGATACTGTAATCCATGCTAATGCTGCGAGCGGGTCTCGCCTATCAATCTGTCGAACTATTGGTTATCTTTGGTGAGGGCTGTTTGAGCTAGGAAGTGTCTCCGTTCCAGGAGCTGCAATGCTAAGGGTGGTATGTCCTGTTTTAGAACATGCCATTGCGAAGGTTCAGGAAAACCAGAATGATTCCAACATGAAAGGAACACATCATCTTCTGGTATATGCTGATGATGCTACATTACCGGGCTAATGTACAATTCTACAACAAAGAGCACAGCTTTGTTAGTCGCTAGAAAAGGGATTGCTACAGAAGTAAATGCAGAGAAAACTAAATATATGTTCATCTCTTGTCAACAAAATGCAGGACAAAATTACATTTTAAAATAATGCGAACTTCACATATTTTGAATGACACTAACAAATCCAAATTCCATGCATGTAAGTATTTAGCAGATTACATTAAGGGAATGCTTCCTGCCATTCCCTTCGCAATCTCTTACTTCCTCATGCCCTATCTAAAGATATAAAGATCGAATCATATGGAACTATAATTTTGCCTCTCGTTTTACATGGGCATAAAACCTGAATCTGGTTACTCACCTTATGGGGAAAAGAAGGCTGAGCGGTGCTTGACAGCAAGAATCTGAGGAAGATATTGGGGTCCAAGATGAATCAATGGAAGGGTGGAGAAAATTACACAATAAGGATCATGTGTGGGGGGGGGGGAGGATAATATTATAACAGACCTTAAAAAAAAGGAAAGGAGGGCATGCACTGGATTCATTTAGCTCAGGACAGGGTCATGTGGTGGGCTGTTGTGAACACAGTAATGAACCTTTGGGTTCCATAAACAAAAGTTGTTCTCTGGCTTCTCAAGGAGTTATGTAGCCTAGCCTATGTATGTCAATAAGTTGAAACCACAAATCCTACCACCTTGGCACAATAGTTTGCTGCTCTATAGTTTCTCCCAATAAAAGAAACCTTTACACATAAGCTGTTGGTAAAAAGAATTCTAAAAGCATAATGTCTGCCACTAAAAATATAAATAACATGTATCTAAGTGATTTAAATTAGCATATACTGCATGGGAAGGGAAAGGTAAACTTGTCTCTGTGCTTAACAAAGCACCATGCCATGTTGGCATGTGGGGAAGCTGAGGTAAAGCTCCACATATTCAGGACCATACGGATCTGGTCAGCTTCAAGCCACCAATCCATTCAACATGGTGCTGTCGAACAGGAGGCTGGGTGGACCCCACAGGTGATAGGGATGATCAGAAGCAGGGAAAATTTCTTGCCTTGATGGGAGTTAAAACCCACGACTTCTCAATCAAATAGAAGTCATATATAACACAAATTACTGTGTACAGACACAAAACGTTGGCATGCATATGTCTTGCCAAGTCAAGTCTAAAAGATCGTGAAGATGACAAAGAGTATTCGCTTCAGAAGTTTGAGGTATTCATGGCCATGTTGTTGAAGATACAAGTCTTCCAGGATGTGGCTCTGTCACTGGGAAAGTTGCTCCTGACATTTTGAAAAAGACAGAATGCCTCAGTCTTCAAGAGTCGAGTAGTTCTAGGTCCAGAACATTCCTTTCAAATGCCAGGAACCACTCACCCAGCAACACATCACATCCCAGAAGTCCAGCATCCTCAGTATTTAATTTCTCTATATATCTCAAATACACCCCTCAGTGTCACTATGGACTGAGAAATAACCACAAAAACCTGAGAATAGTCAAGACAGAAAGCTGGAACTTCCAGAATAAGAGGTAGAAATGCTAATCACTTGACTTTGAAATGTGAATATTGCTCATGAAAACCGAGATCTTTGTACGTTTTTGCCTAAATTTCACTACTCTCTACTACAAGTATAACAGTTACACTCAATGTATTTATTTCTTCACACAATGCTGTTCTGACTCACAATATCAAGTAACAAGCCATCTTCAGGGTTGGTATAATATCTCTTCCATCAAATTGCCCCCAAACCTACAAACTACACCAGAAAGGCATACAGAAGTGACTGTAACGTCAGCCAACGCGTCAGGGAATTTTCACTCCTTTATTCAACTTTATCCCAACAGTGAATCCAACACACTGTAAGAAGGCCAAGAAAGCCTAAGTACTAGAACTGTGCATTCACATTTCGCAATGGAATGCTAAGATAGCACTGCAGGTAAAATCTAGCACATATCAAATTTTCAGTGATTTTAAGGTGTAGGCAGACACATGAGAGTAATATTAAAATGGATCTTAAATAAACAGAATGGGAGGGCAGGACTGGCTTCAGTATATCACTTTAGCTTTAACAACTTTTAATTCTCCTGTGTGACTTGCTATGAGCTGTGAGCACATCAGTAATGGCAGTAAAAAGTAATATGTATAGTTACAGTACCAGCTGTGTCATTTTCTTTATTCTCCTAGCCACAGTAGACACAAAAACATTCACCCTATTTATACATGTTTAACTTCTTTTGGATTGTAAGGCAACCCCCACTTGTTCAGATGATCAATAGCATAAAAATCCTGGTCTTATATTTACATTAATATAATATCAATATATTTACATATATATAGTTCAGATGGAGTTTGAATATGATGATTACACACATTTAGTGTTCCCAGAAATGCATGGAACTAGTAACAGTGATGATGGAAATGATACTGAAGCATAACAAATAGATTGGGATAGAATGGGTGTTCAGATTTTATGTCAAGGTATCCCAACATACTATGCTACATGGGAAGCATTATGCGAAATTTTTCGACCACAATTTGATACTAGTGACATAAAGAGTCAAGGTATTTTGTTCTTGACACAGCTATTATGTACTGTATAGTAGATTAACAAAAATGGCAGTGAAATCAAACCCCCCTCACTTTATGTCACTCTAGGATGAGAAACTTACAGGATGTTAGAATGGATGAAATGTTCGGTGTTTGTTGCTGCTCACGCTCATGAGAAATTAGAAACGCCAGCACAAAGGGCTTAAACCAGGGATGGCCAGCTAGATGTGCACCCAGCTAAAATAGGTTAGTTTCAGTTAGAACACCATTCACAGCAGTCAGCTTTGTGTTAATGTGAACTGCCTGAATTTTTTTTACAGGAAGCTTGCATAAGCCCCACTGTAGTCATACCTTGCTGCAGTCAGAACTGCCTGCTCAGAAGGCCTTGCTTACTACCATTACCCTGGGAAATACTGGAGCTCATAATCTAATTTCCCCTACAGTGGACAAAATGTACGTTGTGTGGACGTTCATAAAAATGGGAATTATGACTTCCCTTAGCCATCTGACCATAGATTCTGAGCAAGCTGCAATACAAACAGAGGTGCCCTCATTCTCCACTTTGACAATTGGGGCATGGGACCAACTACCCCAGCGTGGGGTTAAAAAAAACCTCATACTTAGAATCCTCAAACTATGTTGGCTGGACAGAACCAACTGAGACACTACCAAACACAAGGATATAAGACTATTCACTGACTTTAAAGCAGCCTATGAGAGTCACAAGAAATAAGCTACAAATGCTGTGGGTCATGGGGTGGAAGACAAAAGTACTACATAGGAAACAGTGGAGGAACACAGCTGTGGTGATCAGGACTTAAATGGAGCTACAGCACCAGAGGACGAAAAATCAGTAACTGTGCAATGGTGTAAAAATGTATTATACACACAAAAATACAAGATTATAATTCTTTGAATAAACAATTATTTTGAAAACTTTGTTTTAGGGCATCACCTTAGGTTTCCGGTGATCCTGGATATGGATACATATGGTAATTCCCATCACTGGATTGTTTTAATGAAACACATTTGAGTTTACTGCAACTCAAACATAAACTTCTACAGCATCCCAGAAAAGTGCCTGCATGCAGCACAATATTTAAGAATCATTATTTCCGAAGATCTGCAAAAAGAACTCTCTGAGCCTTTAAACACTTTTTATACATTCAAATATCAAGAGCTCAGTTAACATAATGGTGAATTAGAACAATTAACCTAATAATTATATAACAAAAAGGAACAACAACTGCTCTTGTTTATGCACATTATTATGTAGTGTCAAGTCCTATTGGACACCATATGAGATACACAACAATGATCTGAAACGTCATCCTTTGAGCACATAACAGTTCATGTTCAATGAAATGCGTCAGCATGTGAGGACTCGCATAACAATGATCATTCATTGGTTGGCAGAACTTCAGCCAACCTCTAATTCCACTGTTAGAGTTTCAACACAATTACAAACACACCATCCACCATAATAAAACATGAAGCTGAATAAACTACTGCAATGTAGGAAACAGCCAGCCACTACAGCACACAGCTGGGATTCTCTCTTCATGCACTCCTTGTTATTCAAATTCTAGCTTTTCAAACATATTTTCAAATCTAATCTACTTAAATTCCAAAATTAAAAGAAACATTAACATTCCTTTCATAGATCACTGGCAGATTGTAAGCATTTATTTTCTGAATATACACGTAACTAATAAAGGAAAGGAAAAGGGATGCAATAATATGATGTATTTAACAGTTTTTAAATCAAGAATCCCAGAACAAAACGTAATTTATGTAAATCAGGTGTACACTACAACAAGATTGTTGGATGTACATATACATGGTAAATAAAATTTCCTTCAACTCCATATTCAGCAATGTAAGTGGAACATTCAATTGTCTACATGACATAGTCTCACAGCCAAAGCTTTTTTCCTGGGCAGAACACACCAGAATGAGGTCCAGCACATTTCATTAATTAAAATGTCTATTTCAATAAACACCAAAAAGAACTTATAATTTTATACCATGGATCAGTTTAATATTTATTGATATCCATTATAAAACACTATTTTAAAACCAATACTTTAACACTTTTCATGTCAACTGATCCCCTGTCTGAAAAGTTACTATACAAGCTCCAGTATATTTCTTTCCTTGGAGGGGAGGAGGTGGAGAGTGGGAGAAAAACCTTATCAGAGATGTTCCATAGCTCACAAACTTACATTCACAAATTAGTTAAAAGCCAACATTATTTGCAAGCAGGCCAGTGCATGTGTTTTCTCTAATCAATGATCTTTAACCAACACAATACACACAAAATCAAATTTGGTATTTAAATACTTCAGTACACAGTTTAATAATCAATGAGGTTTAGGAATCCATTTACAGGGAAATACTATGGTTACTGAAAATTTGAACATGTTCAAAGTTAGTCCTTGCTAAAGCACTTTTTGATGGTATAGCAGCAACTTTTAAAAGCTATAAACACAAGAAAAATCGTGCTATTTACTTGCCTACAGTAACAGTCAGACAGTTCATCACAATTATGTTCCAAAAGTCAGGCTGTAGGGGAGGAAAACAGAGTAAGAACAACTCTGTACTACAGTTCATAGCTCTGTCAATATCCACTACCAAGGAGGTAATTCTAATCCTCTTGTCTTTTCTCTAACTGCAAATGCATAGTACTATCTCTGCTTCGTTTACACAATATACTAAATTAGCTATGTAACTGGAATGGCTATAATATATGCAGCTAAGTTTAAGAACTTGCTAGCAATACTACATCTTGTTCAAAAGCAATAGTAAAATGAGGTCCAGTGACAAAACACACTCTCAAAATGGTAAGTAAATGACCTAACTTTTGAATACTTCACTTATTCACAAAAATTCATAGTTGACAAAGACTTCAATTTGCAAAAATTCATGCATGCATACACACCAGCACATACACAAACACATGCACACATCATAACTTAGAGCAGAACTATATTACAGTAAGTATTCTGTATACATAGAGAAACCATGGATTGAAATAACTTATTTGAAATGTCACTGAGTAGAAAATCCCATTCTATGACAAGTATTCTTGTTTTTGTAGTGCAGCAGCATGTTCAGTTTTCATCATACAGAGGGGTAGCATCTCCACTGAGTGAACTTTCAACCATGGAATGGGGACTTGTATTGGTACGCGGTGTGGATCGCAAACTCTCTCGACCAGAACCAGAACTACGAGGAGACTTGTTGCTGCTTGACAGACCATATGGTAATCTGCCACTCACAGAATGACGATTTCCCATTCCATAGGTACTCAAACTACTACTGCTTCTAAGCGTTCCACGGCCAGACTCATCATATCTGGGTGTCGTTTTTCGCAGATCATCAAAATGAGGTGTTGAACTTCCACTCCTAAAACCACAATAAGATGTGTAAAAAAGACAATTCAACAAAAGGTCCTATCACTAAGAAAGTTTAGGTGACTGCTGAAGAACAGGAATAAAAAAATTAATCACATTTTCACTTCCCCACCCCCTCACCTCAAATCCTTTCTTCACATTCTTGAACCCACAAGTTCCCAGAAAAATGCTTTCCATCACCTCTTTTCCTCACAGCAGGTAAATTACCCTGCTGGCCAGCACAGCCATCTGCTTCCTAATCAAGCAGGCTTTCTGTCACCCTCTCATATACCAACCACTACCAGACCTATATAAAGGTCCCATGTTAAACCCCAAGACTCATTCACCCTGAAGATGGCAACTGCAAAATTTGCTAGAACATCAGAAAATCACCCAATCCTCTATGTGGCCTAACCCTGAAGGCTGATCAAATGCAATGAATACAAGCTGCAAAAGCCTCAGAATTAAAAGCAGTTTACAATGGAACAAAAGGAAAGCTATACATGATACGGTAGATATTTGAATCCTGGAGCCTGATAATGAATTTTTGTGTCAATTTGAAAGCAGCATTATACTACCACTGATAGCTGCCCCAAGTGTTAAACTCTAAAATGTACCACATAGTATGTGGGTTTTTATTCCTGAGTTGGCTTTCAAAAGTTCTGATCCTAAATCTTCCAACAAATATTTTATATCACATAGTTAAACAGTGCTATTTGATAATCATTACATATGAAAGCAAGCCCTGCAAATCATCTGTGATTCTTATGGCATTACTCTGACTGGAGGTAATACTGATACATCACCCATGTTGTCTTGGTGTGGTTCTTCCATCTTGCCGTGGTGTATTCATACCAGACTCTCTATTCTTCAACTTAGCCCATGCCTCAGCTGCTCTTCGCCAATCCATAGGTTCATTGACCATAGTTCCTTGGGGGGGCCTACAAATTCAGTACACAGTTGCATAGTTTTGAAAAAAAAAATCTTCCTTGTTATAAATATATAAGTATACTTACTTCTAACCATGCCATTAAGCCAGCAGCCATTGAGAAAAATCCAAAAGCTAAATCCCAAAGCAATACATTTTGCATTTCATCTGTGGGTTTTCTTTATAGCACCAAGCAATGGATAAGGTAAAGTAAAATTATACTGTGCTAAAACACTGGCCTACTAGATGCAAAGAGGAAATCTGTTGGTTTAAACACTTCTTTGTGCCCTATAACTGAGTCCCAAATCTGTTACCTCCCAACACAACTGCATTATGATTACCTTTAATACTTCCATAATTTCAATTACTGCCTATGGTTCTGATATGCAACAACAATAATATGTCATATACAGCAACTGTATGATATTAACATTTTATTCTGCAAAATACAGTAAATCTGAAGACAGTCTGTGTGAATGGGGTCAAGACATAGTTAAATGTGGTGCTGAATGAAGACAGGGGAGCTTCATGCAGTGACCATCCTCATCCACACGAAAAGATTCCATGATATCCATTGCATATGAGGACCTACTAATGATTCGTGAGAAATTTCATATTTCCTACTAGAAATCGACCAGCAGATGTTCAGTCCACAGCTCAAGGACTTACTGTAGTACCATGACTCCCTGTACGCATCTACTAAACACGCATAATTTTGCACTTCACTAAGAACTGTGCTCTTCTGGGTTGTTATGCAGCGAGGTAGTGGTAAACTCTTACTGACATTCTGGGACAACCTAAGAGTCCCATCCTCAGGAATCAAGAATGGATAATTATTAAAAACTGTGGGAGTTAAAAATGTTTGGTGTTGGTGGATTGATGAATGAGGTTGTATTATGGTCAGTTCTAATCCAGAGTGTCGGTGATGTGTGTCATCAGTGTGGTGTACTATCCATTCTTAACCTATATTTTATACTACTCAAATAATTTTAATCAAAAATATATACTTTTAATTACTGTGGAGTGATGGTGACACAATTAACCATAATTGTATTCTTGTAATAAGAACACCACACTGAAGATTGCGAGAATACCAGCTGAAATATGTTGGTGAAAATATGGTCAATAAAATACATCAGAAATATTAAAGTGTATTTTGTTGGTTATTTATATATTTTTTGGTATGATTAATGCAAAAAAAGGAACAAATTAAAATATACTACAAAGTAATGATTACAAATAAGGACTCAGTTACACACTTCTTTTATTAAACACTTTATTAAATGTCCCTAATATAAAGTGCTGAATTACAGGCTGATTACGAATCTGGAAGGGAGGAGTTAAGATTTCATTCAAGATATTATCCCTGCACTCTCCCAGAGGTATGAAGGACACCCAAGATATTTCTCAGTCCACATAACTGGAACTGAGGCCACATATTGAAACCGGGGCACCATAATGTGCAGTGTGAAGCTGAATGAGGTCTGCCTACAACACAAAAGCTCTTCTAAAAGTTCCCAAGCTGTGTGCACAACTTTCCCTTAAAATCATGTGATGGCTGCTGTGTGATGACTCAGTGTGGTTTACTGCAATGTTCAGATGCAGTTGTTTTCCATTCAGTTCTACAATGTGTTGTTGTTGTTGTTGTTGGATAAAAACGATTACTTAATTTAAAGAAAGTGTGTACTGGTGATTTTTTAAAAATGCTGTAAGGTCAAACAGCAAATCAAGAATTCTTCTGGGTCATTTCGTGGTATCTATGAGAAGCAATGTGAAAAAAAACAAGGAGAACTTCAGCAGGAACATAGCTGGTTACTTTATAACAACAAAAACACTTCTGCAAACATGGTGCTCCCCATCCCAAAGTTTCTCAAGAAAAACAAAACTTCAATGGTTCCACAGCCACCTACAGCCCTCATATTTCTCTCCAGCACAAATTTTCTGTTCCAAAAATTTAAAATTAGCTTAAAAGGATGTCAGTTTGAGTCAGTACAGAACACACAAGAAAAAAATGTCATAGCAGCCAACCCACATATCTTCAATGTCACATATCGAATGCTGGGAATCACGGATCATCATACCAAGGCTGGAGAGGACTATTTTGAAGGGGATAAATTTGATAAAATTTATCTGGTATGTAATGTGTTTTAACTTATCAGCTCAAGAACATCTTAAACAGGCCTCCTACATTTTCTTTAAGTATTTCTTTTCTTATCCATTTCAAGGTTAAACTATTTCCCCACAAGTAGATTATGGGGAAAACACAGTGTAACTATGATACAATGTTAAGCAGTAAAACTCTAAAAGCATTCATTCAAATTCATACACATAACACCCATGACAGTTTACACACAGATATTCCACATCCATTTCCTTGCTCATAGATATGTCTGTGTGGCAATATTTTGGAAATATAAAAACAGTATAATATTCTTTATATACTTAAGACTATCTGAAGTATGAAATTAAAATTTTCCCTTACTACACAATCTCTGATACTGCCGTACTGACCACTTACCTGGAGCTGCCTCTTACAAGCAAAAATCCCTTCCCACTACCTGCAGCACATGCACAATGCAAGAAGTTGCAAGTCAATCTGACTTGTATGTACGTACTCTACATTACTGGCCCACTGCAAATGAACCACATCTGCCAGACACCTCACGCACATGAATGCCTTACCTCCATTATAATGCTAAAGGTTCCCAACTTTTATGCACACCATGAAATGGCTGGCTTGTGTCTTGACTTTTCTCATAAAACCATTCAAATAATGTGAATTAATCTGCATGAAGCCCTTCTGCTTCTAGGTCAGGTAAATACCCTCTCTAACAAAATACTCAGTTATGTCCTGGAATACATGCTTCTCCTGCAGAGGGGGGAGGTCCAGAAGGTGCACCAACAATAGCTGCACAGACTAAAGTTCCAAAAGAACTTGGAAAGCAAAAATGCATAGGAAGTAAATAGCTACTCTAAGAGTAATGGCCAATATAAAGCTTCTTGTAATGATGAAAGCCCTGTTTTATGTAAAATCTTTCTGTATATGTAATGTTAAAGAAACTGATGAAGCAAACTATATCTGCCCATATAACAAGGTCCTGTTATAAGCCACAGTCATTCTGTTAATGTCAGAATATATATGCCTTCCATAAAATATGTCCCACAAAGTACAAAAGGTCAGGAAAGCTGTAAGTGTGGGGTTAACTCACTAACAGACACGTGTGAAGTGTATATTCATCAGCAAGAGATGAAAAATGCTATTTAACCTTTTGGTGCCGGAATTATTTTTTTAAATTTTAGCACATCCTGTATATAAAATGTGAATAAAACAGGAACAAAATATGTTAGAATTATGAAACAAACTGCATTTTGAAGAGAAAAAA
>Ga0123355_10004876_pt1 | contig 19522 bp, 16 predicted proteins | sample TergutEmb28metaG_3_FD_89872 | JGI IMG/M metagenome (GOLD analysis project Ga0123355, IMG submission 89872) | Embiratermes neotenicus P1 segment gut microbial communities from Petit-Saut dam, French Guiana - Emb289 P1 | ecosystem: Host-associated > Arthropoda: Insects > Digestive system > Gut ...
CACGCACACATGCACGCACGCACGCAAACACGCGCGCGCAAAAAAACCACACATACGCATGCACACACACTGCCACTTAAAAGACAGGAATGCAAATATATCCAGAGCCCCCCCTCCCAAAAAAATGTAATAAATTCAGGCAGTAAAACAATCAAAAATTATACTACTAACCAATCAGAACTGATGGCTTTATTTCTTGGACAACAGCTCTTAGATCCTTCGTCACTGCATGGTCTTTTGCATAGAATATTTTGTGACCTGGTAAATCAGAAAGACAGATTGTTACTTTACGTGGTATTATACAAACTGCAGAGGTAATTCAAAAGATTACATATGGCCAAACCTTCAAGTTTGCCTTCTGGCCTGTTTTTAGCCAGGAGTCCATCAATGTCTACCATCCAAATTTTGTCTCTCGCATCCTCTGTAGATGTTCCTTCAACCTGCATAGCTTTTACTGTTAAGTCTGCAATCCCTATTGCTGCTTCTCCTGCTCCCAGAAACAGGAACTTGTTATCAGACAAACGGTTATTTGTGACACGGCGAGATGCCAAGAGACCAGCAACAGCTACTGATGCAGTTCCCTGGATGTCATCATTGAATGTGCAGTATTGATCTCGGTACTTATCCAAGAAACGGAAGGCATTGTGGTTTCCAAAGTCTTCAAACTATAAAAAATTGATGAAATCATTACAAGGTTATATGCAATGTTATTTGTGGAAGCTATTCTGCAAATCCATTCTATAAATGAACATTTCTGATCAACAGTGTCTAAAGGACATGCCTCTTCCAACCTGAATTAGAGTATTCTGTCCATATCTTTTGACGACAGCTTCCATAAATTCATCGATAAAGTCATCATAAGCAGCACCTGTGACTCGTTTATGACGCAGTCCAACATACAGGGGGTCATCCAGTAGTTGCTAGAAAAAAAAAAGGGGGGTTACAAAAAGTTATATATTTAAATTACAAATGCAGAATCAAAAAAAAAAAGGGCAGTCCTTTAGTTTGATGCTCGAGATAAAAACACTGTGAAATATCTATGGAATCATCATTTCAGAATGATATGCTAACACAACCCAACAAAATTCTGAAGGATATGAAAACTGATGTCTAAATCAGATGTGAAGACAAAATTAAAATAAATGAAAAACATTTGGATTAGAAAAATATGGACAGCAGAACTCCATGGCACAGTGTCCTTCTTCACAAGCTAAAGTCCCTCAAATAATCACAAAATTCTCCGCATTTTATGAAACCCAAAGGTTTATTATTGCATTCACATGAGCCTGCCTCTTGTCCCTTTCCTGAGCCAGACAACACACAGATGTAAAGGAGGGTTAGAAATTAGGCAAATATGCATGCACACAAACATGTGAACTTTCATTTACCTGAATCATAACACACACTATATTTACTGCAATTAACATTGAAATTATGACTAAGCAAGAACATGTTTACTTCCTTGCATTGATCGGAATAGACCCTGAACCTGAAGATGTAAGCAGGATGCCCCGCTGAAACCTATCTACCAAACTATGTGGTGTCACATCTCAAAAGGCAGTAATCTTTATCAGTATAGGTTCCACGAGGAATTGGTTAGTTTAAACATGGAATGTAGGCTGTCTGACAATTCACAGGACTGTCTGTGGTCCTGCCAATCAAGTGGCTCTTGTTCCACCTTGGGACATCTGACAGCACAGAGCAACAGTTCACAGGACAGTTCCAACAACTTGACCACTGCTTAAGGAATGACAGTACAAGTAACAAATGCCAGTGGGGCAATGATATAATAACAATAATGAATTGTTTACAGATTTATTTTTGGTTTATTGAATGACACTGTCAGCAACTCAGACTATATAGCATCAAATGGTAGGATGATGACCAAACAGTAAACTTGACATGATCATGGTAGCAGTCATGCTCTATTTGAGGTAAACATCCTGGCATTTGGCTGGATGGACTGAGGAAGAAATGATAAAATTAAATCTGTATATTTCAGACCACACATGGAAAGATAAATATTCTGAACTCAGTGGCAGCAAGCATTATCATTATGTGATCTGTTCTTCGTTTCATGACAACAATTTTTATGTGTTGTTGTTCCCAAATGTTTGGACTGCCCCACTTCCAAATGATTTCATAGCTACCATGACATTACCACTTCCTCCTAACTTCTGGTGATGTTCTTATGTCTAGACCAACCTCTTCATGAGCTGGGACAGTACAGTCCATATAGTGACCAGGCTATGGGCTGAACAGTCTGGGACTAAAATCCCAGCAAAGACAATATATTTTTTTTTTTCTGTCAAAAATATCCAGAATGGCCCTGGGGTTCATTGATTCTGCTATTCAATGGGTCCTGGGTTTCCTTCCTGGGGGAATAGTGGCGACAGCATGAAGCTGACCACTCAATTCCATCTGGTGGTGAGGTCAAGAATACGTGGAGTTGTACCTCTACTCCCCATATATGTCTTCATGGTGATGACAGAAACAAGTTTACTTTTTTCACCTTTACCAACCTCTGTACTACTGTTTAAGAGGAAGCTTGTGTGTTCTTGATTATGGCATCTGTGTGTCACCCAATAAATTAATATTACCAGAATAGACCAGAAACTGGTGTGTCCCATTCAAACCCAATCCCTCCTGTTCTTCAGGGACCTCTCTAATATAACATTCTAACATAAAGCTGAAACAACAAAAATGATATGGCATCACCATGATGTGAATATTAGGTAATAATAAATGCAATATTAGTGAAACAAAACCAAATCACAACCCTTGTACAAGCAGCCACTGGCACGATATGCAGTGTCATAAAGACAACAAAGAATTCTGAGAATACACTGAACTGCCTTGCCTCTTGGGACAGATCATAAATAGCTACTGTGATGTGAACTATTGGACTGGACACTGCCCTTGTGTAAGTGACCACGAAGCAGTTTTACCGTCTGGAAGATTTTTATGGCTGTAAAATGAAAGTGACCACAAAACAAAATCTGTTCATCCCCTGTTTATGTTTATTAACAAACAAACAAACAAAAAAAATCTAATTTTGATGCTACAAAACATGGTTTATCATTGTAGCAGTAATATTACAAGCTCAGATCATAAGCTATGCATGTGATTTGTTTCTGGTTGAAATGTAGTTTGTTAAATGACTGACACCATATGGGAATTTTATTCAATGTAAAGGTAACATTAATAATTAAATTTATATACACTTAATAGTATTGACCAATGCTGGATGTGAAAGTAATGATGGTAGCATGACTCTACAATTCAGGTGCCTATAGCAGTATTGTGAGGACAGTTAGACAACTGATAACCCAGGTTAGACATGTATCGCTCTAGAGAAAAAAAGTTTACAGAGAAGGATGCATTTATAATTTCAATTTTATTTAAAGTGCTTGGCTCTGTGTCAAGTTTCTGTACCTGATTGTTTGTGCCCACATCGAGAGTGATGGGCAAGCACTGGTGTGGCTTGATACCTGCAAGGGCTGTGTAAAGCGCCAATTTGCCCACAGGAATGCCCATGCCACATGCACCCAAGTCGCCCAGTCCAAGAATTCTTTCTCCGTCAGTCACAACAATGGCTCGAACGTCTGGTTCTGGCCTAGTGGGGGATGTGGAAACACTGGCTTATTTCACAAAATATGCTATGTTTGTATCAAACAAAACTGAAAATTAGTTACAAACACAGCCACCATGACATCACAGGAAATGAACAAGTCTTGAGTGCTTAACCTTAATGTAGGCAATGTGTTCCCAATTACTCAGGCTGATCAGAGAGAGAGGAAAGGCACAAAGAACTGAAAACCAGTCACTTAAAATTACTTCATTTTAAACTTATGCACTAACACATACATATAGAGCACTACAAAACAGTCATGCTAATATTGTAACTGCAGCCTTAAGAACAGCTCATAGAGCAGCAATGCACTATTATCAGAGGGAAGACAGAAAACATAAGATCTAGACTTATCTTCCCCTTTAGCCCACTGCACTCCCTGAAAGGTCAGGAAACCACTAAAACATCAGAAGGGTTTGAGACATATGTAAGCATAGTTCATAGGTACCATATAATGTGTATTTTTGTAAATACTTTTGTCAATAAATAAGAAAACCAATGGGTATTATGTATGGATAATCAGGAGAACACAGTAACAACACAACAGGAGCACAAAATGAAGTGGCTAGTTAACACTATTCCACACTGACATTTACTGCTCTTCACACCACCACTGTTGTTTGTGTTCCTGTCTGCCAACTAATTTTAAACACACAATATCTTCATTAACAAAGAATTCTACTGCTATCTACAAAGTATTTCTCCGAGTCTGTGGCCTGGATAATGAAGCATCTAGAACAACAATACAAAAAACTGTGTCAAAATTCATGTACCTGTTGGAATGACTAATTCAGAAAATTCTTGTGATTACTCTGTTCAGAAACTGTTTTCATCCTGCCCATATTCCAAGAAACTGAAAATTAAAACACATAATTATTTGCCCTGTTGTTAAGTTGGTCCCTTTTCAGGAAGGAACATAAACCATAAGTATTTTAAAAGTGTAAAATACAATACACAAAAATTTAGCTAATCAGGGAATTGGAAAACATTAAAAGTAAGGAAGTACTGCTAGCCTCCATGCGGAAAATAAGTAACCTCCATCAAATTTTGGTGGCCAAACTTCTTGGAAGTGGGCTTCTAGAAATGAGATGCCAGAAGATGAAGATTAAAACTCAGCTCAGATGGTGGTGATGTGGATTGGATTTAGCTGCCTCACGGCGAGACATAATGGCAGATCTGTGTGCTGGCAGAAATGATTGTTTGCATTCTAATAGTTGACTGGATTGTTAGTATTGTAATATTGTAAGAACCTCTGTACAAAATATTTATCAACAACAAAGTTTAAAAATTACACAAAAAATTTTACCAGGTTTGAAGTTTTACTAATACAGTTTCTGTTTGCCTATTGTAGCCAGAAAGGACTGGTTTTCATGTGAGTACCATTCTGTCCATGCTTCATACTCATATTTAGTTCAGATACCATTGATGCTATACAGTCTTCGCTACTAACAGCATCATTAAGTAGAAGCACTTTTAACTCTCTACCCCTCATTTCTGTAGCCTCTGATATTTGTATGTAACACATTACCAATGTTCAAGTTCACAGAGAAATTGAAAATTTTGCTCTATATTTTTTGATTCAATCTTTCCAAGCTCCTCAATTACTTACCCCAGGGAGCAGTGTCCTTCTTGAGAAGCTAACCGGTTCTCAGCTGGTCAAGAAAATTCCCTGAATTTTATTGAACCCGAAGGTTCATTACCATGTTTACAACAGCCTGCCACTTGTCCCTATCCTGAGCCAGATCAACCCAGTCCATGACCCCACATCCCACTTCCTGCAGATTAATCCTAACATTATCTTCCCATCTATGCCTGGGTCTCCTAAGTTGTCTCTTTACCTCAGGTTTCCCCACCAAAACCCTCTATGCTGCATGCCCCACCCATCTAATGCTTCTTGATTTGATCAGCTGAATAATGTTTGGTGAGGGGTACAGATCATTAACCTGCTCATTATGTAGTTTTCTCCACTCTCACTCCCTTATCCCTCTTAGGCCCACATATTCTCCATAGTACCCTATTCTCAAACACCCTCAGCCTATGGTCCTCTCTCAATGTGAGTGACCATGTTTCACACCCATACAAAACAACAGGCAAAATTATAGTTCTGTACATCTTAATCTTCATATTTTTGGATAGCAAACTGAAACACAAAAGATTCTGCACCAATTGATAGCAAGATTCCTTGACTTTAATCCACTCTTAATTTCTTCCAGAATAGAATTTTGATTTGTTAAGTCCCAAATATTTGAACTGTTCCACCCCTTCAAAGGAATTATTATCAATCTTTATATTGTGACATCATCCTGCATTCTGATCTTGAGACATAACCATGTACTTAGTTTTATCAGCAGTCCACTCTCTTTACTAGCAACTACTGAAGCTTCTGTGTTCTTCTTTATAGCATGCATGCTTCCGCCCAATATATTAACATCATAAGCATGTAGAAGATGATGTGTACCATTTAATTTCACACTCTAAAGCAAAGCTGAAGAACAATGGAGATAAAGCATCTCCTTGTTTCAAACTATTCTTAAAGGGAAACATGAAGTCCCTCCCTTCTCCCATAAAACTATGGAAGACATGTGTAATGATAAACACAAAAACTTGTGCTTTATTTGCAAACCAAATTGATGATCTCATCACCATCACAAGTCAGCATTCAAGGAACTTAAAACATTCTAAACTAATGAAATTATGAAATACAGTCAGATCTGCTATTATGTGTGTTTTCTTAATGCAAACTGGCTATAACACAACTGAGGAACAGAAGAACACTGTTTGTATAACGCAAACTTTCGCGTATGCATATTGGTTATTACACAATTTCAGCGGCCACAGTGAAGACACGAGGTTGGATGACTGGCAAAATTCTTTTCTGAAATGACCCTATTTTTATTACACAATTTTCTATAATGCAAAGGTGCACAAAAACACAACTATCACATTACAGCACAACTGACCGTAACCCTGTTCTTTTGAGCACCAAAAGCTGAAACATTTTAAACTGACATACCAGTTTTTAAGGACATCATAACAGTATCCTCTATCATTAATGGTAATAAAGAGTCCCCTGGGTCTTCTGTAGATAAGCCCAAACTTCTGACAAGCTAGGCCAACAGTGGGAGTATACACAATTGGCATCATTTGTTCCACATTCTCCGCAAGAAGACGGAAAAACAGGCGTTCATTACGATCCTGGAATTTAAACATGGTTTTAACTTTAATTCTTGTTTTTTTGTCAGTAGGTATATGCATACGTTAGATGAGAAAGCATATCCACTGCTGTGGAGGGTAAAATGTGTTTGGTATTTTTCTGCATAAATTGCTGCTACATAAGTTACATATCACTCACAGTTTCAGAATTGTGAATCATTACCAGCAGGTCTTGTTTCATGCAATTTCGCTGTAACATGATGTGCCATACACAATCTGTGGTCGCTCTTGTGTTGGAGGATGGCAGAAAGTGACATCACTGTCATGCCATCGGTCACATGTATGGGTTGGATGACTTATGCCTTAATGTTAGATTTACTCATAGTAGCCCACACACACACACACACACATTTCATGATAATGCTGATAGAATTACTGAAAGTGCTAAGTCAGGAAATAGAGTGTTTGTGCAGCAAGATTACCACAGCCTAGGTGCATTGAGACTGCAAAGGCTCAAACCCAACCACTAATCTAATCTAAGACTATCACAGTCCTACCAGTATGAACCATACAAAACTAAGGATGTGGGTCTCTTACATTTTTATTACACTACAAATGAATAAATATATTGTACAGAAATGTATGTATACTGTATAGAAATGTATATATACTGTATATACAGTGCCTATATAATCTACAGGTGTGTATGTCCACTAGTATCCGTGTTGCAGGCTTCAGCCTGCAACACGGATACCACTCCAACCCAACCACACCGAAACTCCAACACACATCAAACCAAGAACAATACGACCAATGTAGTAATTCAACAGAATAGTCGCAAGTTCCTGATGATGGATATATTGATGTTCAAAACATGTTGAGCACATAAGAAGTGAAATAAAATAGCAAGTGACATCAAGTTGGTCTTTTATTCTTCAACTATCACAACGATGCATGGTCCAATAAACATAATAGTCTTGATGTGTTCAGTCCAAAAGGATCAAGTCCTGCATATGTGGTTAAAACTTAAATTATGACAGAGGAAATTTATGTTAAATATCATGTAGGTATATAACTTTCAGTACTACATACATACCTTGTGACCGTGCATGATGTGTGCTACGTACAAAGGTGTAATATACTAAATGAGCGTAATGGAGCAGATGATGTTTGGGGGGGGGGTATCTGCCATGTACGTGCGTACTAGGAATGCATGTCATAAACGAGAGCAAAAAGAGGATATATTTTGCTAGTATTTTTGTTAGTTTATAAAAATGCACTGTACATAAGACATTAATGTATTGATATTACGTATTCCTTTGTCCTTAGATCTTCCTGAAGATGGCAATTTATTCACTGAAACATATAGGAGGGTACAAGCCTACGAATGACTTTCAATTGCTGTTATGTACATGTTTGTGTACATGAAATCATTATGTAGGAAATGCACAGAATGCATAATATTATAAAAGGCAAAAAGAAGTTAGACATATTTCACAGATACTTCCTTACTCATGGAGCAGAGTCCTTCTTGAAAAGCTAACCGGTTTTCAACTACTCAAGAAATTCCCAGCATTTTAGGGAACCCAAAGGTTTATTACCGCATTCACAACTGCCCAACAACTGTCCCTATCCTGAGCCAGCTTGATCCAGTCCATACCTCCCACACACTACTTCCTAAAGATCCATCTTAATATTATCCTTCCTTCTACGCCTGGGTCTCCCAGGCGGTCTCTTTCCCTCAGGTGTCCCCACCAAAACACTGTATAGGTCTTGCCTCTTCCCCATATGTGCTAAATGTCCCACCCATCTCATTCTTCTCAATTTTATCACCCGAACAATATTTTGTGAGAAGTACAAATCATTCAGCTCCTCATTACGCAGCTTCCTCCACTCTCCTGTTACCCCATCCCTCCTAGGCCCAAATATTCTCCTCAGTACCCTATTCTCAAACATCCTCAGCCTGCATTCCTCCCTCAATGTCAGCTACCAACTTTCACACCCACACAACACAACAGGCAGAATTATAGTTGTATTTCACAGATACATAAATGAAATGCAAGCAGAATCCCTAACATCTGCAGCATGAAAAATGGGCATGATTTTAGTTTGTTATCAGTATTTTAGTGATAACATGAACAACACAATGATAGATTAGACTTCCTACTAACACTACACAGTGCAATGCCATTCAAACTGATAAAATAAGATTCATCCTTCATGCTTAAAACTAATCACTGAAGATAAGGATTTATCTATGTAGTGTGTGTGTCTTGACTGACAATACATGACAAACATATCATATCTTAGTACACATAACCTAGTAACAATTACCTGCAATTCTACAAGATACAGATATTTGTTCAGGTCTTCTTGGTATCTCCCCACACTTGTCTTACATAGTTCCAGCTGTTCTTCCTGGGTTTTGAACCTAGGTGGCATTAAACCATGGATACCCAGTTGCTGACGCTCCTGCAGTGTAAATGCAAGACCCTAGAAAACACACACCTGTTTTCAGTCTATCACGTGCCACAGCTTCACACGTATACATACAAGCAATGTAATATTTTAATACAAGCAATGTAATATTTTAAAATGTATGCAACAGATGGTGGCCTTCCATGGTAAGGAAAACTGAAACATCATTTCCAAGGTCAGAAGTTGTGAAAACTCTGGCAGAGCCAATGTCGGACATAGTGCAAAGATGAATGCATGTAAGATGTACATTAATCAGTGTGCTGGCTTGAAAAAAAAATACTGTCTGCATGACTAATTCTTTTTTATTTTTATATTATGTTCAAATTCCAAAACACCAGGAATCTGTGCATGACCCAGTTTAACCTTTAAATATCGTATGTTCTCATGTGTGAGCAAACATGAAAGAACATCCCCAGAAACTCATTTTTTATATACAGACAACAAGAAAATTTAGTGCATTTTTAAGACATGCTGCATAATCTCTCTTATTTTCGATAACATGCCATTTATTACATAATTTTATCTTATTCTGTTCCAATAATATGTTTTTTTCACAAACCATTTGCTAAAATTTAAATACCAACCCTATCATTGAAAGGTAAACAGGCTGACCAACTATTCACTTAAAACATACCTACTTAGACGAACAATTAGCTTGTTACATCAGTCAAGACAGAAATTCCAAAACAGTACGTTGTGAAATCTGTGGGTTCTAAAAATGAATAATTTTTAGTACAAATATCGACTGTTCTGGCACAACAGCAAGGACAAGTGTGTGGTTTATCCGTTCAATAAATGATCCTATTATCCGAGAAAGTGCCTAACATTTGACATATTATGTGAATTCATGATGAGATATTTTTATAACAAAAACCACTTTTGGCAGCTACAGAACCCACACTGCAGTGCACAGTTACTAGTGTCTTACTGGCATGACTTCTGACTCAGCTAGGGCTTTGTGGCATTGGTGATGAAATTAATTTTATGTCAGCCAATAAACTGAACAGACAAATAACTATCAAGGTTTATGAAAAACTATGTAGCTGTAATTTTACACACTACAGTACAGTGCAATCAATTTCCAACAAAAGTAATATAGACACAAATATTCATACAAATATTACTGATATTATCACAATGATATCAGATATTCACTGAAACCAGTCTACTTCATAAACAGCATATACAATGGAACACCTTTCTTGAAATGTTTAATTGCTATATGATTGGTAATCTTTTTGTATGTAACAGTGTGTCTTACTATTAGATACTTACTTAATCATGTAAAAACCACACAACAGTAAGCACAGACTAAGTGAATAATGCAACCCCACATGACAAAGTTATAAGGAAAACAACATTACTGTACTTACTGCATAGTAATTAAGAAGAAATTAACTGACCTTGTTCAGTCTTGGATCTCTGAGGTGATCAATGCCTTGTACCATGGACGGGCAGATTATATCTCCTGTTACCTCATGGTACATTCTATCCTGAGGTATGGACAGAAACTTGTGTAGGGCTCCCAAGGCCGCCTGTCTACTGTTGCAACGGAACAATCCATTGCAACAGTCTCTGAAAAGGTGGGAGACTTTCCAAATAAAAATGATAATAAAAAAGAAACTCTTCAATGTGGGTGTCAGAAGCTTATTTAACCCAAAAATGACATAATAAATCACAGGACATGGAACTTTGTTCTCCTTCATTTAGCCCAAATTTCATTTGAATAAAGCCATATCAAACAAAGTTCATGGTTACTTGGTATCCTCAGTAGGCTATAAAGTTTTGGAGGCTCCCTTTCTTAATGTTATAATGGGATTCAGCCCACTGCATTACTTAACCAAACTTTCCTACAATCAGTTTAGTAGTGCCACAATATTGTAACCACAAAACAGAGATCTGCTATGGGTTAAGAATATTTGAGTGTATGACAATATACATCCAGGAAATAAACTTCTTTGTTTAATAACTGTGATAGTAACACAATGCACTGGAGTATATTAACATGATTCCTTTTAACTTACACTGTAATAGTAACCCAACACAGTCTGAAATGCATGAAATCTTTTATGTAACAAGCATTAAATTCTAATTTTTTCACTTATATATCACCAATGTCTTCTGGTAAATTAATTTTATTACTTTCCACTATTTATTTCAATACTCCATTCTTGCAAGTAACTACATAAAGTACATATTATCTAGCTTATCCTCTCCAGCAAATCTGTCACTGAAACCGGGTTTTGAGGTTACTAGCAAGTAACCTTTAACCGACCGGGGTGGGTATTTATATTTTATCGCACTGTAACGTAACCATTATTTGAACAGAAAAAGATAAAATTTCGAAACAAACGGAATTTTGTGGAAAATAAAAGAGATTAAGCAGAATGTCTTAAAATGCAGTAAATTTCCTTGTTGCCTAAATACATAAAATCTATTTTTAATGGTGTTTTTTACACACAGGTCGTTTAAAGGTTAACCCATATCATTCTACCGTAACAACGGTTCGTGTGTAACACCATGCAACTCGTAAAAAATCTCGTACAAACTCCTCCAAGCTTTATCTCGGTTATGATATTTTTATCTCCACAACAGCATTTCTTTCGAGGAATGGTTAAAAAAGTCTGGTATGCTGAATTCCAACTGGTAACCTTCCAAATAGGCCAGATGAAATACCGCATAGCGAACTCGCTCAGTAGCAGTTCTGAGTTAATATTATGAAGCCGGAAGACATGCTTAAGTGCTGCAAAGACGTGTACAATGGTTTGCATATTTACCACTGCGATATAAACAAAATATAATTATCTCCTCGAAATATAATACGACATTAAGTGTACGTATGTTCATTACTATAAACATTTTAGGTTATAGGCGTTCCTGTCTTCATTCTAATACACAAGAGTGAAATAAAATGCTGGCAACGACCCAATATCTGACGTCTATTGATCGCATGAAGTTCCTACACTAGTTACATACTACGTCACTAATGACCTTTACTGCAGAGTAAAACTACAAAATGATTATGTTTACATACTTCAAAGAGGGTATCTCGAACTTACAATACTCCTCTCGGCAGCAGCGAAACCATTCCGCACTGCTGTCCCACGGATAAGCCCAACCAACACTGCCAGGTAGTGTATACAAGCACAGTCTCCTAGAGTGCGCTTTTGCCAGTTCTGCGCATTCTATTGCGTCGATACATCCGTGGTCGATACAATAATTCCCACATTCCGCGATCATTCAATTTTGTGTGAAAACTAAGAATATCTGCAGGACTCTACCGGATCCACGTGTATGGCTATGTTTTGGGCGCTCGGGTCCAGCAACCACAGTGACCTCTCCAAACATCAATTAGAAATCTAAAAAAAATCACGCTCATTTGTTGTATGTCCCTTTGCTTCAATAATTGACGTCATTTTAAATTTAAAATTATCATTTTGCCGCCTCTTGGACTCTCCACCCAAACCTGCCGCACCCCCCCCACCCTTCCCTCTCTAACTGCCTGCTGGAAGAAAGGGTTCCAGGTCCTCTTTTATGCATTAATTAATTTTTTAATGACCCTGACAGTGGTAAGAATGTTAGAGAATAATGAATTGGACAGAATGTTGGAGTGGTTGCAGCAAAATCTGAGAAATTATTGTGACAGTTTCCCAGATGGTCCAAGAAAAACCATGGCTTGTATCCCTTGGACATTGGTCATGAATGTCTTTGTACAGTTATAGGCACATCTAAGAAGAACTGTATTCTGGAAATGACTTGAGGAAGTGCTTTAGAATTGCAAAAAATGTTCGTTATTAATTTTCTTCTTTTATTTCTTGTTTCATAACAGAAGAAAGGGTATTACCAAGGTCACATTATTTTCCTTCCATGAAATGTTACAGTGTACTGAATTATAAGAAAGAATTAATTGCAACTGTATTCTTAACCCTTTAAATGCCGAGTTAAATCCCGTCTGCCCTTTGGTAGCATTATTCGGAGCTCGCCATATTCTCCACGTTAGCAAGTAAAGGGTTAAATTAGTGGACACAAATAATCAAATGGCTGGAACACATGAGTCACCAAGACCTAGGCGCCTTCTTGTAGAATCAAAAGTTTCCTGGTAAAAACTATTATGTACAACTGCTGCACATCAATTGACTTCACTTACTTCCTCAGAGACCCACAGCTGTAATAACTGAGGGTTAGATTATTCATTCTCCAGTGAGAATGTGCCAATACAGTATGTTCAAATGATTTACAGTGGATTTGTTCATCTCTGGCACACAACCTTGATTGGGATTTTATTAATTTGTCCTTATGTACATATGTCTACTCTTTTCTATATATAGAAAACATCACAGACCCAAAAAAATGTTTTTTGTATGCTAATCATCATTGGTAAATAGCTGGTGGAGAAGGGTGGCAGGAAAAAGTACACAACAGAGAGGAATGGAAGAAGATCCTGAGAATGGCAAGGAATCATTGCATTCTACACATGTCAATGGAATGAATGAATAATCATCATTGGTGAATCTTGACCTCTGTATAAAATTTGCCACTGCTATTCATTTGGCCTATTCATCCATTTATAAACACTGATTTGGAACACTAATAAAACAAGCACTTTATAAAAAGTTACATTGTATGCAGAGCTTTTAGATGTTACCATTACTGCTGAGCAGGTACAGATTTCATATACCTTTTTATTGGCTGCATAGTGGTCCTATAGGTGACACAACTTCTTGTCTGATGATTTGTATTGGCTGCTTAAACGTTCAACTTAGGTGTCACCATAATTATCGAAATCTATCTGGTGGATATTTTGTGCTCCTTCCAGTCTCTGTGGGTCCAAAGCAGAGCTTTCTTCCTTATGTTTATTCAAGAACCTGTAAAGCCTGCGGATTCTTGAACTCTATGGTCGTAAAGTATTGGCATACCACCTCAGAAAGGAAGGACTTCTGCAGGAGAAGGATCGCCTTGCATTCCACGGAATGTTGTGGAAACCTCAAATCTCATGTAGATGAAAACAGGTTGGAAAGTCATGGATCTTCCTTATCATTTCTTATTTTACCATAAAATTACATAATGATAAGGCCAGGTGAATCTGACAAATACAGACTCAAGGTGGGTTTGTAGTTTTTTTATTATTACAGATTTTTTAAAAACATGTCACAGTTATTTCCATTTGACCAAGATAGATTCATGATGCATCATAACGTGCTGATTGGGCAGTTGGGACAGTGACAGTGTCAGTAATTCCATTCCAGGAAATGTACATTAAGAAAATAGAACTATAGCCATTCGCATAATCATTCACTGTACTTACTGAAGATTGCACCTTGACACAATACCAAGCACTGTGTGACAGGTGGAGATAAAATTACATACTGGCCCACTACAGTCACACATGCAATTAGCACCTGATGCACCATAAAAATGTAACAAACAACTGTGCAACTGACCACTATTGAGTGTCTCCATTGCTACTCTACAAAAATTATCTAGAAGAGTTCTACAATTAAGGTGGAACTGAATAAATAACAAATGCCCACAGCCACTGTCTGTGCCTGCACAACAAAATTCAAAGTATCATGGAGCCACAGTCCCCTGAAATGGCTTTCACTGTGAGTCCATGCCTTCCACATACAAAGCAATGACATTAACGTTCTCTCATTCTGCGGTTAATGAAATTTTGTCTGAATCTAATTTACCATTCAAAGAATAGACATGGTTACTCCAACCTCTATTATTGCAGATGTTTATAAACTAGCTGTTCTTCTGAAGTGTTTTAAAATAAATTCTGTCCACCCAGTCATCATTCTGATTTTTAAGTTTGTAACTCCTTCACTAAATTACTGAGTTAAGAAATTAGATTTATTTCCAGAATTAAACATCTTAATTCATATGTCACTGGCATTAACGAATTATTCAACTCTCAATAAATGAATTTTTGTAGAGTATATTACTGTAGCATTATCATGCTCTGTACAGTTTATCTGTGAAACAGTGTACGTGTTACGCATGCGCATATTTTGTGTAGAGAATTATGTACAAAATGCCAACAGTGCTGCCAATCTGTCTTCATATCATCTCTTGTGCTGTAAATAACAAAGAACATTATTCTATAATTCCTAAAGTCACATGCCGCTTTCTTATTAAAAACTGATTGTCCTGTTTATCAGAGTTCCTTTCACCAGTGTTTATTTGTAGTTGTAGTAATACCTAGAAAAACACACTGATGCTCCAATGGGAGATTTAGAGTATTGAACTGTATCACCAATGTATTGCTAGTTTTTCCAAATGCTGACTGACTACTCCTTATCAACGTCTGGTCATGAAGAGATGCAGCGCTGTACACATCAGAATAACCAGTAAGATGTGTGCAGCTTCACAATCTGTAATAGTAAAGTCAGATTAATACTGTGAATGATCTGTACCTTGGAAGATCCTTTGAAGTAACTCATGTTCTTAAAACTTCTGTGCCGCTCTACTCAGGATTTTGTGACCTAAATTAGCAGCTGACATAACAGTTGCAGATTCACTGGTAGACTATGTAGAGTGTTTGTCATTTACTTCAATTTTCGGCTACCACATTTAAAAATCCAGTGCCTACAACAGCTACTTGTTACCTCCTTTGACACAAGCAAGTGTAGATATAGAATGTACTTGAACCCAGGATCCTGAGATGCCATGGATTTTTAACAATGATATAACATCTGCAGATAGGACTGCCAGTTACAAAGGCAATATTTTAACCATTAGTTTCCACAACATGAAGCAGGCCTCCTACTCACCCTACTACAACATACAATTTGGAAAGATTCTGAAGTGGTATGATTTACTTGAAGTATTACCTTATCACTTATCTAGAATGATTTAGCCAAACCATAAACAGCCACCATCCCTTCCTACATTTGAACCACACAACTCTCACATGCAGTCTGAGATATTTCTATTGAGCTATTCAGTCACAATGTTCGAGATTTGTTGTTTGTGAATATAATTGTGAAATGAAAGAAATACAGGATTTTTTTTTTTTTCATATTCTGCATCCTACAGCTGGAAAGTAAATTGGATCCTAACACTCTGGCCTATTTGTTGTCTAATGACAAACAAAACTCTAAGACTTATGAGAAGAGTGGTCAGACTTCTCTGATGATTTAGCTGTATTCTCATACACCTACCTGTCTTATGGGCCATATTTTTCTGAGATGGCTTAGGCGTATTTGAATCTACTTCATCCAGAAATTTATATGTAGCATTGAAGCCTGTTCCATCAAGCCGGTCATTGGAGCGGAAAGTGACCCTAAAAAATTTGCGGTCTGACTCAATGTCAAACTCCTTGAGCTGACCACATTTCCGTGAGTACTTGCGATCATGTGCCATGAAATTGGAAAATTCAACGTAGTCACTAGCGGAGATAGCTTCACACCTAGAAGGATACCCAAGAATAAGAGAAAAAACGGCATAAGAATAACACACATATTACAGAACTTATAGACTTCACAGACTGGTTAATTAAAGGAGGGTTTTAAAAATTTTGGACGTAGGCACTGTTGAAATACTGTAGTTGGCTCTTAGTTATATAAATATTTTTCTTTCTCTCATACTGTTGCTTGGAAAGACAAAGATCTCTCACTTTGGAGTGATTTAAGCATACACACATTAAAAATTTAACAGTTCCTGAGGTTTTGTATGTTGCATAACTATGTCATTTTACAGCAACGAAAACATGATATCCCACACACACATGAAAATCTGGTGAAAAATACTGTCTTCTGAGATGTAACACCTTCTAGCCTCTCACACAGTCATATTCCAGAAGGCCATGTTCTTCGCAGTCGCTGTTATCAGGATTTCAAACCTCACATGAAAATGTGGTTTTATGTCTGACATTTCTACAGAGGATCTTTGACATGTGCACAAGAATCAGAAATCATTAGTACCAGTCTGTGAGAGAAACATGTCTGGGGAAATATCATGTCACTCTAAAAATCAGGTACACATGTAGCCAAAGCCATAACCACACAGCAAAAGTGTATGTTCACAGAAAAGCATTTGAATTAATAATCTGTCCTGTGTATGAGTTTTATAAACACTGTATTGTACTGACTAGTTAATTAACTGAGCTGAGAGCAATTAACTTATCCATTGGATTTTTAATAAACAGTTGTGATTTTTTTACTGTTGTTCTCAAACAGCTGCACTTTGATCTTTGTATTATGACTGACAAGGACATCGAAATTTCGAACATTCTTACACAGCAAGCCAATAAGTTTTGTATTCATTCGCTAGTATTCAGCCTTGAAGGCCGGGCTTGGCAGGAACCAGAGCCCAGTAATGTGAACGGTATGGCTCTGGCACACTGCATCCTGGGCAAGTTCTTGGGGGTAGATTGCCATTGCTTTCCCTCGCCTTTGGACGTTCCCACTTTAGCCGCCAGGTGCCTCCGTCCACAACGATGCAAGAGATCCTAGCAGCGAAAAGTGGAACTGTGGGTGAGAAAGATGTCCGATAGTAATTTTGCCTAAATTTCGACTTCCATATAAATTTAGAGATCTTTTACATGCCGCAAATCTACGACATGGGACCGATGGTTTTACTTCCACTCCGAAGGAAAGTGTGCTAAAGATTTTTTCACCCTAAAAATCCGACGGCTTCGGCCGGGTTTGGCCAGCACGCTACCCCTAGACCACTGAAGCCGATAAGTTTTGTACGTAAACAGAAAAATATGTAGTTTAAAAGAAATACTTAGGTGCATCACACACTGATAGGCTAGAAAAACCATTCTTATTCTGTGGATTACAGAGAAATTTCCTATGCATTTTTGAAAATTTTCTCAGAAGCATCTGATAATTTTATAAATGAACATGAACAGATAGATGTGTTTCCACACAATTAGAGAATCTGTACCTAACTAGCAAGTTCATCACAAAAAAATAAAATGAAACAATAATCATATAAGCATAAATGTGTAAAACTAGACATCTGTCCAACAGGAAACTAGTCTCTGAGTAATGCTTGCAACATTTTGTTGTATGTATATATAAGCATATATTTTTGCTAACCTAACAACATCTCAAAAGTGTGAACAGCTGGTAGTTACTTGTGCATGGCCTTGTAGGTTTAAAAAACATGAGTTTGGCTGAAAAAGTTTGCGAACCGCTGTGCTACATGAATGTCTCACACATTGCAGTACAGCAGTTTACCTAATGTTCCTGTTTACATACAAAAACACAAACTGTTTAAGAATTCTCTTGTTGCAGTAAATGTTGACAGAAAATAAATTAGGCTAATGAACTGAAGAGGGGACTGCAGTAGCACAGTGGTTAAGGTGCTGTGCTACAAATCGGAAGGTCACTGGTTCGATTCCAGATGGTGTCATTGGAATTTCTCATTGACATAATCCTTCCGATCGCACTATGGCCCTGAGGTTGACTCATCCTCTAACAGAAATGAGTACCAGGAGTATTTCCTGGGGGTAAAAGAGGCCGGTGCATAAGGCTGACAACCTTACCACCATCCTGTGCCACTGTCACGCAATCTGGGAACCTTAACTTCGTGGAACCTTCTGGGTGCCTTGGGCTTGTAATGGGACTGATTTACAGTTTTAATGAACTGAAGATGAGCTAATCAGACTGGCTTGCAGTCAAAGACACACAATGTATTTGACCACTTGAACATGGGGATAATGGACTTGAATCCCATTTTTGGTCTAGAGGTTTTCTTTGTCATGTGTAAGTATGTAAATGACTGTGCCTCTGTACAAGCAGATATGTCAAATATCTAGTGGAGTGATGGATTCAGAATTCACTATGAACAGCAACAAGTCACAGGGCCTGACCTGTTAAGGCATGGAGAAAATATATTGATATTATTTTGGGAACAGATATAAAGTATTTATCACTTTGGCCAAGACGAGATGTAATAATATCGAAAGAACTAGCATCAGTAAAATAAGGAACTGAAACATTCATGATTACAGTTATAATAATCAGAATAATGACAATCATAATAAAAAATTATATTAGTGATGATAAATATAATGTAATGATGATGAAATGGAGGTGGAGGAACAGCAAGAAAATAGCGACAAAAACTAATAGTAGCAGGTAATACTGATAATGGTGATGATGGGGAAGTGACAATGCATATCCCAATGTAAAAGGCCTTTCATCAGAAGAATGTATTGGAGTAAAGATAGTTCATGCAGAAATAGCAAATGAATATAAATTAATTACTGCAAGGTTAAAAAGAGTGGGGGGGGGGGGGGGGGGGGGA
>Ga0123355_10004877_pt1 | contig 19522 bp, 9 predicted proteins | sample TergutEmb28metaG_3_FD_89872 | JGI IMG/M metagenome (GOLD analysis project Ga0123355, IMG submission 89872) | Embiratermes neotenicus P1 segment gut microbial communities from Petit-Saut dam, French Guiana - Emb289 P1 | ecosystem: Host-associated > Arthropoda: Insects > Digestive system > Gut ...
TGGCAAGTGTGTGGGTTCACAAGAGACAGCACACGGGACAAACCATGTCCCAAGTGATTGCTGCGTTCCGGGAACGGTTTAATAAGGCTCCACCACCAAATCAATTTAAAATTTATATTGAGTGTGAGGTGCGTATTTTCTGGGTGTACGGTGACTTCTCGGCCACACTGTATATAATAATGTGCATTTCGTTGGTGCAATACACTGAAAAAGCAAGGAATGGACTACTTTAAAGTAAGTTTAAATTAATTCTGTACGTTCCCCCACAAAACATTTCACTATTAAGACCCGGGGAAATTACTAGTTATTATCAGAGGACAATTTAATTACTCAATCATAACATGTTACAAGGAAAAGGCAATATATTAGAGAAACAGATGTATTAATATCAGTATTCTTTTCCGTCTGTTCAGGTACCTCGCAAACAAAACTGATATTACCCTTTTTCTATAAACTGCTGAAAGATTTTTCTAATGATAGTCACTTCAGGATTCATAATTTTGGGAATAGCTAAAATACATGAAATTGATGTAAACCAGCGTGTGGATTGTCGGTTTTTGTAACTTTGCGTCATACAAAACACGTTGATATATATATATATATATATATGTGTGTGTGTGTGTGTGTGTGTGTGTGTGTGTTTGTTTGTTAGAGTAAACTTAAACGACTGTGTAACCAGCATCTTGATAGAAGATAAGTTTTTGTGTACCGGTAAGAAGCAGCTAAGTATCTAAGTCCAGTTTTTGAATATTGGTAAGAAGCAGTAAGAAGCAGCTAACAAATCTAAGTCCACTAAGTCTCCTCTAATATTACAGCAATTATCGGCTAGACGCTAGTAATATATAGGCCCAACTGGGGGTTACATCTCGAAACATAGAGGCCTATGTCCACGTTTTACTACATTATATTTAGTTCAAAGCCTTTTTTAAAATTTTTAAGCTTAAAATTCATATAAATAACAAAAAATAATTCGGATTATTACTCGTACAAATACCAAATTGTTAATCTGACCTATAAAAATAATCCCGTTTTATTTTGAGAACACAAGAAATAAGCAGGCCTAACTGCACACTATATACAAATTTAATTTCTTCCTAATACCAAAGCAGACGGCAATTTTAAATATTTTATTTTGGGTCACGCTGAAATCTGCTCTGGGACTCATATCATCCTGCGCAATGAATAACAAAAGCTCTTTCACGGAGGATAAAACGGCCGGAACCTAAGTCTTATTACTCTCTTCTTTTAGTAATAAATTCCGCATACCAAAACGTACCTTTGTTGCTACGTACACCTTCAGGAAGTCACGATAAATTAAGCATGCAAAAACATTACGTCATATTCTCAAGTTTTTACTCGTAATAACAACGATACGATATAGGAGCCGAAAAGCCACGTTGTTCTGCACGCGTCTTGTAAATACACCACAGTTCATTTAACAAGCCGTATGGTACGTTGATGGTGACCTTACAGTACTACAATGAGACAGGGCCTCTGTAGGTGCATTCACCAGAACAGAAGCGATGTGGCATCAACTTAATATCGCTAAAGTGTGTGCAGCTTCGAAAAGACTGAATTTCGATTTTACAACTCTTCCTACTCTCATAGGCGTAAATTTGGGGGCAGGGGAGGGGGGCATATAGAGGAAAGGGGGACAAATGCCACTCCAATATCTTTCTATGTGAGAATAATTTTTTAAATACTAACTTGAAGAGGGCCAAGTAAAAGAACTGGGGTGACAGTGGGGAAAGAGCATATGTATATCAACACCCTGTTCAAACCAAACTTCCCCTTCTTTCTAACTTGACTCCTTAGTGAATTTTCTAAGACCCAGGTCGATTTTACCCCCTATTAGTCTAATTACGCCTGTGACTACTCGTCTTATTCATCCGTATAAGCCTTCTACCGCTAAATATTCTCGTCTCAAGTTTAGCGACAAAAATAAATATGTATATATACGTAAATATTTATCAAATATTGCATGCATATTTCATATTACGCCCATTTAAGCATTCTAAATTTGATCAGTCTAGCAATTTCTGATACTTTCTCCTTCTTATGTTTAAATATCTCCCTCGGTGTAGCTTTCTCCAGAAACTTCAATGAGTGTTCTTTACATTGTTTTCACTGTTGTAGCTCAGTGATTTTTCTATTTCCATGGAAAGAAGACACTTAAATGGCTCATTTCATATCCCCTAGATGAAAGTGAATATACAAGCAGTACCGATGTAATGATACATCCGAGATAAAGACAGCAGCACACAGAACAAACCTGTCCCAGCTGTATTTGTTCACCAACAAATTCACATGATAAGTTCTGGGAGCGAACCTGGGGTTCCGCTCTCAGAAACCGACACCTAAGCAGTGGCATGCTGATCCCAGTAGCCGCGTGGTTTAAGGAGTGGGTCTGCGGGCGCTCGCTTGCTGGGATTGTGGGTTCGAATCCCGCCGAGATATGGAGTCTGTCTGTTGTGAGTGTTGTGTTTTGTCTGGTAGAGGTCTCTGCGTCTGGCTGATCACTCGTCCAGAGGAGTCCTACCGAGTGTGGTGTGTGTAACTAACCGTGATCGTGAAGCCTCAACAATGAGGAGGCCCGGACCCGCTAAGGGCTGTTGTGTCATGTGAAAGAAAGGTATAACACGTCGTGTTCTCATTACTTAATACGCGAGACTAGCTATCACATCCAAACGAAAGAACAGGTAGCCTGTTTTTATAGTCTGCGCGCGCGTGTGTGGGTGTGTGTGTGTGTGTGTGTGTGTGTGTGTGTGTGTGTGAGTGGTAATTGAGGGACTGTAATATGAAAGACACAGGGTCGAATGGTAATAAACGACTCTGAAATAACTTGCCTTGAACGTTGTAGATTAGATCCGTGACATGGCTCAGTCGGTTTGTCGCCAGCTTCGCATCGCGGAGGCCCGAGTTTAATTCTACGGCAGTTTATATATGTAAGTGGCTCTGAGACAAGTGTCCCACCGTTAAGGTTATTCCACAAATGTCCCCATTTATTCATTCTTATATTATCAAATCTATTTGGCGTAATATTAGTAATTGATAACGTCATTAAATAAAGCGATTCTGCTTCCTATTCACTGGGTATTAGATTTGAAATTTTCACCAATACAAAGTCCGGATCCTCATCTCGTAGTTCGTGAATTTATATAACGTTGCTGGTGATTACTACCCACATTCCGGGGGAACGTATTGCCTCCGTCTTCATAATACAAAACTAAACGGTGACATAAAGCAGAAGACAAACCTTTCTCATAAATTCTTCGTGAATGAAATTTATTCTTTCCGTCACCCACATACAAATAATTTTTAGGTTTTTTAATGTAGTTAGATATCTTTAGGCCAATGAAAGTGCAAAACAAGAGGTTTATGTAAAGTAACTGCTAGAAAATTGATATTTTCTGTCTGATAATTTTAAAAGCGTTTTTATAAGCTTCACTGGATTGGCGATTTACTTTTACTCTCTGGTGACGAGATAAGCAGGATTAATATCGTCAGTTGAATATAGACTAGTGGAAAACAAGAAAGAATACCAATTAGATGTCACTTAGTATTATATTTATTTCTCCTTTATAAGTTGCTCAACATGTTATAAAGGAGAAATAAATATAACACTAAGTGACATCTAGTTTGTTTCTTATTCCGCCTTGAACTATGATGCACGGTCAACCACACACCAAAGAAAGAATACGTTTGCGTTTTGGCCTTCATTATTCTCGGTATTTCAAAGTTGTTTAGTTCTGACCCACTCATTTCCCCTACAGATTACTCCTGTGTGTCATAAGCGTTAAGATGTGCCGGAACTTGAGTTGAAAGATTTGGTACTAGGATCTTACGAGAAACATAAATTTGGAGTGTTTCGTGAATAATTACAGTGCACAACCGACGACTTCACTTCCTTTAACGTTTGTATAAACAGCGCATTACGTTCGCTCTTTCTGTTGTACAATTTGCACCACCAAAGCGAAAGGGGCCTGATTAATGTGTTTGCGTAATCTATAGACCAAAAATGTTGTTCGCATACACAGCAGAGTCGAAAGCGACTGCCACGAAGTTTGGCTTCGATTTCAAGCGTTCGTTTCTTTTTATCAGCACAGAGTTGTGGTACTTCAAGCAGCAAATATGGAAAGGACGTTAAGCCGTAAGTAATTTACGATGTGGGATGAGAAGTGGGAAGAGTGTTGCGGATGGAGGGAAACTTGTAATCCCTGTCTTGTGTGTTGGACCGACAGTCAGATAAGGGAGACGTGGAATACGGCGCTAAGGGCTTCTGTCAAACTTCTCCGTTCCTTTCCTCTGTCAACTCTTAGAACTGTATTTCCTTCCGTAGCAAATCAGTGAAGTGAACGGACAAAAGTGGGCTTGTAATAATGTGCGGTAAAACCTGTTTTGGCCGATCCTGTTGGCCGTGAAGTCTGCAGCCACGTCTTGGCTGGGATCGCGTGTTCCAGTCCCAGTGAGGGCATGGATACTTGTCTCTTGACTTTATTGTGCGTTTTGTGCAGGTAGCGGTCACTGCGGGATTCACTCTATTATTGGTAATTCCCGTACACAGAATTTCATGAACCCTAAATGAGGATAGTTGATCCCAGTGACCGCGCGGTCTAAGGCGTAGGTCTACGGCCTATCGACTGCTGAGATTGTGGGTTCGAATCCAGCGGGGGCATGGATGGGTGTCTGTCTGTTGTGAGTGTTGTGTGTTGTCAGGTAGAGGTCTCTGCGACGGGCTGATCACTCGTCCAGAGGAGTCCTATCGACTATGGTGCGTCGTTGTGTGTGATCTAGAAACTTTCTGAATGAGGAGGCTCTGGCCCGCTGGGGGTTGTCGCGTCAAAAGCAAACAAAAAGTGAGGATAGGTCTACAATGGGAGAGCTATATCAGGATCTGACTGTGTAATCTTACACCTATGCAGATTAAAGTTGAAGTATAGTACTTGGAATTAGTCAGTTGGTTAGGCTATTTTAGATTTTTTATAATATGGCTGTTTTTCCGAAACACATGTTTAGTGGGTACGAATTCTGCGACATCTTCTGGCGTTAAAGTTGTTCGGTATTGAATCATAAGGCAAGAAAACCTGCATAAATTTATGCCAAGTTTCTTCTCGCGTACTTTACAATAATACTTCAAATTATGCTACAAGCTGTTCAGTCCTCGCCCCTACAAAATTCTCAAAAATTGGTAACAAAATTCAAAATTAAGTAGGCCGACGTTTGAATGATATTCTTGAAGAGATTAGTGACGCTGACTGGGATAAAAGCGTTCGTTGGTCCTAATTCATAAGTGAATTCAGCTTTGTACTGCGTCGCGAAGAAAATAATGTTTGGAATGTTCTTACCTGTGAATGATATTCCATTCAGGGGAAAAACAAATACAGTTAATTTCCTGCTATTTATTCCTGTACGATACGAGATTTTCTGACATATCATGCTGATAAACTTGCCTGAAGTCATTTCGTTTGCACAGATCAAAGGGACATACACAGATAATGCGCTTAGTATTCTCTTCTGCCATTTGTTGTTTTTAAGAGCGCGTGACCATTGCTAATATGTAAACGGAGGATTTGTGCAGCAACTAGCCATCACGTATAACGCATAAAATTGAACACTGGATATTCCTAAATTACTTTCATATGCACATTTACCAGTATCTATATAGCACAGAGGTGGTTACTGTAAATTGAAATGAAGCACACCAGACACTGATTACAAAATAATGAAAGAATAATTGAGAAGGGAAATGCGTCACGTCAATAAAAATCTGCGTAGCTTAAATCTCGTCGGACTAATAACTGATAACGAAGCATTGGGTTTGGGTTTTTAATATGCAGATTCAGAATTGATTGATGTTCAGTGAGCAATCTGAGAAATTAGGATTTTTTCAAACTGAAAAAATATATATTTGCTATTTTCCTTCCTTTAACTGTTTAAAAAATATATACGTGGTGTATGTATCAGGATAAGAGTAACATATTCATAGTTAGGCTTAATTCTGGACTCGAGCTTCAAAAATAGCTTCATACATTTTAAACTTCTTTGTGTGGATAAAAATAAAATAAAAAACGACATAAATAATATCTCAGTTCTTAAGCACAAACTACAGGTAAAAAAAGAATGCATACGCTCGATGTGAAATCAAGAATGGAAAACATCAGTGAAATGATGTTTACATAGATTAGAAGACATTATCAAAACCATTCTTAGAGACATGAATCGTAAAGATGAGCAATGGATTTAAATGGCCGATAAACAGAAACAAATGAGAGCTTCCTTGCAGCGGTATAAACTGTGTGACAATTTTGTGAACATAACTTTTGAGTAGTTGGTATTTGTTTTTCTCTCGTACTGTAGTTATATTCTTCAAAATTTAGAGTCGGAGACAAATCACATGGTGTAAAATTTTCCCTGAATTTCCTCAGCCCCTCCATGAAAAGGTGAGAATAATAATTCAACAACCGTAAATCAAATAATTCAATAACCTTAATTCAATCTCTTCCTCGTCCTTGCCAGTGTATAATCACGGATTACTCTTAACAATTCGGGTTATGGAAACTGCTATAATGATATCGTCGTTAAATGCCTCATAATTAAATAAATTTAAACGCAGAAGAACAATTTTTAAGATCTCGCTCACATTTATTCGGCTATTCGAAATCCTCAAAAATTATGTCACATGTGTATTGGAAATGAATTTTGTGGTTCAGTCTTCTCTACAACTTTGTTCGAAACGTTTTCCGTCGTTACGAGTAGTTAGTTACTCAGTTGTTGCCAAATACTCATTCTAGTTGCACGTAAAATCACGTACATTCCTCTATGTAAAGTGTATGTTGCTCCTCTTAAATTAAAAAAAATTGGATACATTGTAGTAAAATACACCATATATGAATTTCAAGTTCTTTCAGCGGTTCTCCTTTTGCTACATGCAACAAGAAGGACAGACAGATATTTTTAAGCTATTAAATGAATTTTGAAATTTTTCGTTGCTTAAGTAAGAGCCCGTATAGCTTAATCGGAATAACGACTAGGCTATAGGCTGGAAGATCCGGGGTTTGAATGCCGGTAGCAACATGAGATTCATCTCTTTTCCAGAATATCCTGACAGCTGCCTATTCTACGATTATCGAAGCTCCTCTTCCAGTGGTAAGCGGCTGAGGCATAGGGCTGACCACTAGTCGAAACCCAGTGTGGAGGTTAAAAATGAGTGATGCTGCACAAACCATCCCTTTACCTTTAACTTTACCTTCACATTTACTTCTTTTGCTATAGTGACAAAAAAAAATACCTTGACTAGCAACAAAGTAGTAGCAGAAATGTAAGTTTGCTTCTGATGTGCTTAGAGTAATTTTAAAATCCATCCAAAATTGTTGGGATGCGCAGGTACTTGGACATGTTTATATGTTTATAGTACAGTGTTATCTTTCCTTATAGATAAGGACGCTAGGTCAAAATTATAAGGTTCAGGAGTGACAATGTATAGAATTGAACCGAAGTGATTATAACGGAGTTCCGTCGCCCTGTATATTCTTCATGCAGCTAAATTAATATTTCCTATATTCAATTTCTTTGTTACATAAGGGTGAAAGGTTCTCTACCTGTAGAAGTTTAAAGCCTGTATTAAGAAAGATTGATCCTTTGAAATAAGTTTTCCTTACAGATAAGTTGCTAGGAAACAACCTGCAACCTGGCTTACCCAAGTGAATTTTACCTGAAATCTGCAAGACATAGAAAAAATTGACAGACCCTCTAAAGATAAGATTTAACTTTACTTCGCACTGAGTAAATTACAGAATCAGGGATATAAAATCGAAACTGTTATCTTCACTTGAACCTTACGGTATAATGGTAACATTATTTACCACCTGTCTTAACAGGTATTCACATAACGTTTGAAAAACACACACACACACACATGCACACGTAAACATAAGCTTGCGCAAGAAATCGTGTGCTTCTCTTGTTCCAAATCAAAATCGAAGGCTTTGCTCAAACATGTAGCACACACATATTTCAAGTTTGTTGTGCACATAATGACACCAACAGAGCTTCCGCACACACACACACACACACACACACACACGCACACACACACGCACACACATACTCTCGGATAAAATATCGTGTGGAACTGAAATGGTGCTAATTACGATACAAGAGAGAGAAGAAATATCGACTGATCACGGAAAAGACGAAATTGAAATTTGGACACAATAAAGGAGGTAGTTCCTTTGTATGAATTATAGTGATAACTGTGATGCATTTGTAATTTATAGAGCTTATAAGGATTAGAGAAGCAAGAAATACTTAATTATAATTATTTTAATTCCTCAGAACGAATAGGTAACACATTTATAACACTTCATTAAATATGGGCCTAGATAAAAAAAAATAAAATGAAAAACGGGATGAATTTTACAGTTAGCACCAAAATTCCCATAAGAATATCGGCGATTGTACACACCAAGATATAACAAAACCTTGGTTTACTTAGTTTTATAAAAGCGATAAATTATCTATGTGTGTAGACTAGACCGGGACAGCGTAGTTGGTACAGCTACTCGCTACGGGCTGAACGTTTCGGGGACCGAATTTCGGTCGAGACGAGATTTTCTGCATACTTCCAGACAGGCCTTTGGGTCCACCAAGCCTCCTGCACGGTGGGTATCAAGTCTTTTTCCAGGAGGCTAAGGGCCCCGGGCCTGGTTTTGACCAATCAGTCCCATCTAGCGCCGAGGTTAAGGAAAGAGTAGGGACTTTCATGGTCGGTGAAATTTACCTCTAATAGCTATTTTGAGCACATCTGTGTAAAGTTGAAAAATCATTACATTTAATGTGTTAAAGAAGTTTAATTTTTCGACTGTTGTAATGACATTGTATGCTTGTGTATGGGGAAAACTTTTCATAATTTAAGCGTGCAATGTGATTTTATACGTATGAAAGGCTTAGACTCCATCAATTATCCATTACAGGCAGACAAATTGATTTAATGTTATTTTTTATTCGATTCCAATCACAAATGAAACGAATGCATATGAAATGATCATAAATACCACAAATTTATATCGAAAGAATTGTAAATTCCGCAATGCATAAAGCTGGATTTATGGAAGTACATAGTTTAAACTTCTGCAGTGACAGTTCTTTTCTTTTCTGTCAGAATCAAATCCAACAAAGTCTCTTGTGACCCATTGTTCCTATAGTTCTCAGTGCATGTGATTCTACCGACAATTTGGCTCAAGGACACGAGTCCACTTGTCTGCCCTGTCGAATTGAGAGGGTCAAGACATCGGTAAATCAAGCTGTAGTGTACGTACTTTAGATCATTTAGGCCAATTATGTTTAATTGTGTCAAACCCCCTTATATTTGTGGGAAAATTTATTGGAAATAAAGTATGTAATTCGTTTTACTCTACGACATTTGGTTAAAAAAATGTACTGCTTTCTGATAAATGTTTAGCAATTGAGCCAGAAATTAGCGTTGAAACTCAGGGAAAGCTGAGTAGGACTTTATGTACAATGCTATCGAACACGCAGTTTTGTGTACGATTGCCCAGTATGCTATACAATAAAGACCAGTTTAGTAAATATACAGAGAGACAAGCAAATACGCAGATATGCGTGGTGAAGGGAACAGACATTTTTGTTTGGTTTATGTTTGTTTCTCTTTGCGAAAAACCCGATAAACGAAAATTAATTTAAATCAGTTTCTTGTGATTTATTTCTTTCATAAAAGAAAAAAATCTTAAGCCTGTATCCACATAAGAACCTCCTAATTCTGTCTTCTCAAAAAGAGAAACACCATATCATGATGACAGTTGCAGGAAAACGTTGGCTTAGAAGATATGTGATATATTTTCTGTGCCTTTACATCATAAATACAAGACTTCACTCAAGTTCAAGTGGGTTATAAAGTGAAATGCCAACTTGATGCAACAATGCAATTTATTGAAGTTTCTTTAGCTCGACATGTTTCGGGCGCATACTTCCATTACCAGGAGCATTAGATGTTAAGTTGCAGTGTATGGTTTTCCCAGTTTGTAGATGGGTGGTGGTCCTGAGAGCCCCTGCGTAGGTCGTGTGTTCGGTTTGGAATGTGCCGTGACCCTTCCAAAACGGAGACACGACCTACGCAGCGGCTCTCAGGACCACCACCCATCTACAAACTGGGAAAGCCATACGCTGCAACTTAACATCTAGTGCTCATCATGGTGGACGTATGCGCCCGAAACATGTCGAGCTAAAGAAACTTCAATAAATTACATTGTTGCATCAAGTTGGCATTTAATTTATTTCATGATAAAGTTGCACGGTCAAACAACCCTCAAATTTCAAGTGGGTTATTGTAGTATTTTTTTAAGAAATTATTTATTCGGCGTCTAGGCCACGGTCTATATACATGGAGCATCTCTTCATTTTCCGTGACAGCAGGGTATTTCATTTTCAGCTCCTCCCTTATGCCCAGGGTTCTACTGAGTCACTGATCAAATGGACTGTCTACGGGGTGTCTTACCTAGGCGGTAAAGCGCCCAAGTGATTCGCCTTACCATAATCACCCGTTTTCGTGTAGGCCCGAAAGTTAAGAAATCCTGTCTTCAAACTTTCACAAGAAGAGAGATACTCAGTGTGATAAAATAATATAAACTGTCAACTAGATGCAAAAATAACAAATTTTATTGAAAATTACAATCAGCTCAACATGTTTCGGACGATAGTTTCGTCCATCCTCAAGAGCAGTAGACCGTGTTTACAGCTTGTGGCATAATGCACTGTAAAGACGGATTGTATAATTAATAACGTTTTTATACTACTAATTATATAATCCCCCTTTACAGTGCTTTGTACCACAAGCTGTAAACACAGTATAGTGCTCCTGAGGATAGGCGAAACTATCGCCCGAAACATATTGAGCTGATTGTAATTATCAATCCAATTTGTTATTGTTGCATCTAGTTGGTTGTTTATATTATTTTATTAACGATGCAGGGTCGAACAAACATCAAACTCAGTGTGATGTAATATTACTTTGACTTTTACCATATTTGAATCCTACCCAAATCATGGACTATTCTTCCCAGGTGGTTATCTGGATTCTCTCAGTCTTCCAGACGGATTACGGCTTCCCACCTCTAAAACCTCAGCACCAATTCTTATGATCCTCGCTTCATCAGAGTTTCTTACCAGGTTTCCATATTCCCATAAGGTATTATGCTGAGTAACATATACATTTGTAATAACGTCGCTAAATAACCAAAAAATTATCTATACACCCACATTTTAGTATTATGACAGAAATACTTGTAGACTAGCGTCTACATAAACTGAGGTTTTCTTAGTTTTCTTCAGTTTCTTTATAATGCTGTCGATATTAAACCTTACAATAGACCAACTTTAACCGTCTTTCTTCACTTTTTTCCTATCATTCGTCATTTTCTCTCCTCTCTTTATTCACAATATTTTCAAGTAAAATGGTGTCATTCAATTATCTGAGAATCAATAAGTTGGAGAACTGTAAAACTGCGGAATAAACAACAGCAACAAGAAAACAAACCCTCAGAGAATGATGCTTGTACCAGGACCCTGGAGGCGACATATAAATTTAGACAGTTTGGCTGCAGGATGTATTTAGTTACCTGCAGAGTCAGGACTGCCACCATCATTTTTGAGGTTGGAGCATTCTGTTCGGAAGGTGTAGGGGAGAGAGGAAGGAGCTATTTTGCCGAGTTCATGAACAAAACAAAGTGCCTGGAGAGGTAGTTTAGGACTGGGGTTGTGCGGTGGATAGAAGCAAACCATTAATGTTGTTTTCCTTTTGTCAAGTTGTACACAAGAAGGAGAATATTATGATCAAGACTTGAGTCTGAAGACGTAACCAAGACCAAGGCAGATGGCGTTGAAAAGCTGGCATGCACGATTTACATCAAACCTGTAAATGAACGGGTGTAGGAGAGGTGAAAATTGCCTACAGACCTGAGAGACAGGAATAGCGGAGAAAATTATACTTGTTTGTCGACCCCAGATGAAAATAATTTCCACGACGGGTGGAAAGGTGGCTGAGATAGGACGTCTCGATGCCCTAAAGGGTTCTATGTCCCTGCAGACGCATGTTCGTGCTACGGCACAAAGTTGAGGGCATGCAGGTCTGCGTCACCACCACCACGCAGCAGCAGCAGCAGCGTCTACACGTATCTGCCGTTAATTATGAACTAACGTTGTCATTCTGCCACCCCCACAGGCAGAAATAATGTTATTGGCCTCGTTATGTGAAACGACATGTTGAAGCGTGAAAGCACAAGGAGCCGCGCCGTGGTGCTTATTTGCATTTTGCTGCGTCTTGGTGGCACCCAAACACACATATGCCTCCCCACTCGTCCCTAATCGCTACAAACATGAAAACGAACAAATTTGCTAATGGTTATGGTCGGCGCAGGGAAGCTGTCACTGTGACTAAGCACGTAATGTAAAGAAGTTTACTCATAAGAGGGAATGACGTTGAAGTTCCACACGTGGATAGCTCAGTAGCGTGAATGACTGCAGGTTAGAGAAAAGCGGTTCGATTTCTGACTGGCGTAACCGTTTTTCTCTTTGACATAAATTCCAGTCTAATTTCGAGTACAATCTTGCTTCCTATCTGGATCAGTCTCCGATGGTTAAACAGATGGAATTTGAACCTGAACCCTTATCTCTATCTAATCAAATGCTGAGAATTCATGAAATTTTACGGCAACTCACATAGGACTATGCGTTTATGGTAATATAGTGAATTTGGTTGTTTTAAATTGGCCCCGGGTTTAATTCTTGACTTTTCGTTTTGTCCAAGGTAATACAAAAATAGACGTTAAAATAGAATGTGATATAACATGACCCTTTAGTGTTACCTCCTACAAAATTTACCTCTTCTAATCATCCGACGCTACAGAATGTATGAAGCTGAAAAGCTTCGTTAAATAGCCAAGGAACTGATCAAAATCTTGGTAGATGACAGTCCGTTGTATTTTATATTTTATACGAGAGGTAATATTTGCTAATATGTAGGCCGCCAAAGAGCCCAAATTTAATGTAAAATAATATATTGTTTACAGCACACTACATCTTTCAGCACAAAAGGGCCATAGTTATTAGGCTGTATAAATAGTACAAGCAAAAGGGAAATAGGTTTCATTACATATTTTTTGCTTAGTGTGGGGCCTTGTATTTATGTATGTCTTTTACAGTTTTTAATTCTGTTAGACATTTATTTTGTAGCTCGTATTTGTTATTGTGTTATTCTGATTGTTGATAAAACATGCAAATATTAACTAATCAAAAGCCTCCCTATGGAGCTGAATGATCATGTTTAGAATCCATCCGCTTACGACTTTGAATTTTCCTCTCCTAACAGTTTGTATGTTTGTCACTTCTTCAGTAGGCGTTCTAATTATTAATGCGTGCTAATTATTTCACCCATCTCGCCCTTACTTTTATTTATTTCTGTACACCTGTCAGAGTACGTAAACCAGTGTCACTTGTAGCTGTATGAAACTTCATTCCTAAACAATGAATAATCACTTTGCATCATAAAATTCAGCCCAGTGTCATGACGCCTAGAGATTCTCATTACATGCCTGTGTGCCGCTCAATTTCCTTGTCATTAAATCGTATTCAAATTACGTAGACTCAGTCAATGCTAAAGCAACCATACATTTCCTGAACCCTTGCTCAGATTCCCTTTGTTATATGCCCGAAAGGATTGAAGTTAAAGGATAAAATAATGATGGGGGAAGATAACTGTTGCGGCGAACCGTAACGACAATAAAAGCCCAACGGTGATGATGAGATGTTTGGAAGGGTAAAGAAGACGCCGTTCTGACGCTGTTGCAAAATTTTTCGTTGCGTCTATCCCTTTACACTTCTAACTTTCCTTCCACTAGAACAGGGGTAGTCAAAATTGTATTTTTCTTATGGTTCGCGAGAGGTATATTATCTCGGAATTTAGCTGTTTTTTTTACAGCTTACGTTGCTTTTGCCAATAATTTTGTTACCATTAATAAATAAGTGTTACAAAGGATATAATAGGGGCAAAATGCAAACAGGGTATAAGGCAAGGATAGTAGTGTTATTGGCCTGTGTGATAAAAATTTATTTTGGAGGAAGTTGTCAGGCGGCCTGAGAAAAATAGGCATTACTTATAGTAAAGGCGCGACAGACATTAGTGCAAAAACCGCAAAGAAGAAATATAAGTATGAAAATTTTTGGTTTTAGTGACAGCATGATCTAAGGAGCCTATATTTTCTATAGCTAGAGCTCTGTCATGAGTTCGATTCATGCCTGGGGTTTTATATACGTTATTCATGATCTATTGTTGTGTTATGCCGAACAAGTAGTTACCATGGGAGGACTGAGATCTCTGAAAAGAGTTTTCCCGAATATACAGTGCAGAATTCAAATTTTCAAAATTTATTTCTGAAGCGCAATAGGACAGAAACTGTAATCCCTTAGGGCTGTACAAGAATAACTTAATTTCAAATTTAGTAGCCATTTTCCACTACTTTTCACAACAAAATTTAAATTTAAATCAACAAATAACTAAGTCACAAGATAAGTAACTTAATAAATGGCTCAGTGACTACATAAGTGATTTTACAAGTTCCTCGCCTGGTACCTTGAAAATTATTTCGATAATTTACTGCTTATTATTAAGACATGAATGTAATTCAAATATTTAATAACCCACAACTTCAAAACACATAATAAAACTTGTTGATTTCCGGTTCAAGTTTACTCAGTGTGGAATATCTCATGCCACACCATTATTTATTTATTTTTTTCTTTGCGTAGGTCTATTTGTGTTTGTTGCGCTCATACAATTTGTTCACATATTCGTCGTGTTTTTATACTCTCATTTACATATTTTATCTAATATTTATTGCAGTTTAATAACACGTTCAAATGCGAAAAGACAACGTATGTAACTTGTGCCTGTTGGGCATTTGCAAGTTTAATGTTATTCATTTTCGGTGCAACTACATTACGTGTTTTGACGTTTTGCTGACCGTGCATCTCAGTATATTTATCTCAGTAATTAACCAACTTGATGCACAAAATTTTTGTTTTACAATAAGTTTATTTCATGCCTCTACATGTTTCGAGCATTATATGTTCATCATCAGGAGGTCAAAATTGCATTACACAGCCTCTGGTATCATTACACTGAAACAAGTGAGTGGTCTAAAATTACTAAAATACATTAGACCACTCACTTGTTTCATTGTAATGATACGTGTACCAGAGGCTGTGTAATGCAATTTTGACCTCCTGATGATGAACACATAGTGCTCGAAACATGTAGAGGCATGAAATAAACTTATTGAAAAACAAAACTTTTGTGCGTCAAGTTGGTTAATTACTGAGATAAGTACATTACATATGTAAACTTTAACACCAACTTGTTCAACAACGCTTTTTATTTGGTGATTAATGTTCCGACATGATTCGGTCTTAACTTTTGGTCATCTTCAGGGAGTTCATAAGTTTTTTATTATGTGCAGCTTACGCTTCAACTTACATAATATTCGTCCAAAACGGGAGCACAAGACATCGGATGTTTGATCCTGAAATTACTTTATCTGAAGAATGATGGAAAGAAGGCGTTTGGCACAAAAATTATATCGGCAGCAAATGAAAATATTTTTGCACTGAATTTTAACTGAAATGACCTGTATTTTATCCACAATACTGTTTTTAAGAAATGTAACATTTAATCTTCATAATATTGATTTTAAACTTCTGTAGACTTCCTTCCACATATGTTGAAACATAAGCTACTCGTGCTAAAAAAACTTACGAACTCCCTGAAGGTGGCCAACATTTAAGGCCGAAACATGTTGGGGCATTAATTAACAAATAAAAAGCTTTGTGCAGCATGTTGGTGTTAAATTTTACGTAAGTGAAGACGAATTAGGAATACATACTCCCTTACTTCCTGGAGGAGAGTCCTGGAGGATCTAAGTGGTTGTCAGCTAGCCACGAATTTCTCCGCATTTTATGAAACCCGGAAGTTCATTACCGCTTTTACAAGAGCTCGCCCTATTTTGAGCATTAGGAATGTATAGTGAATTAGAAGAACAAGAAGCAAATAATATAAAAATGTGTGTATCTGCTTCTGAGGAAGGGGACTGCGTAATAGTTATAAAAACACAAAATATACTTTGCCAGAAACAGTTTAAAAATTACGAAAGAACCCACAGTAACAATGAAACAGGGTTAAACTTGTCTGGCTGTTCCTATCAGTTTTTGTGAATTACGACTAACTAGGCATTATATTTCAAGTCATTACTATGTCAGCGAACAATCTCTTGGAAGGTACCTAACGCTCATGGACATTAATGCATGGGAAATCCTTGTTTAGAATCGAGTATAGTGGTGGGATGCGTTGATGAGTTCCATAAGAAAGGATAATTTCTCAGTCAAGAAATCATCAACAGCACAAGATACGGCTTTTGTTATTACCTCAGAATTTGTAATAATCTGTAATTAACCGACAAACTGAGAGAGAGAATTGCTTTATTTTAAAGCCCTGTCAGTTGCTGAAATTATGAAACGTCGGTGGTTGAATGAAGTCAGATCAGTAAGTGCTGGAGGTACGACATTACTGCAGAAATCGCAGTGCTTAGAGATAACCCACTTGGAGACATTTTCTCTTAATACTTCGGCGTTTCTCTGTCAGTATCTTTCCACCAAAGCTCCATACTTATGTTTCATTCATCACCCACCGATCGTAACAGAGAAACCTTAGCAACTGACAGCGTCTTTAAATAAAGCACTTCTCTCTGAATGTGTTTGTTAATAAGATATTATTATTTGCTTAAATAAAGTTATTCTGCTACGTAGGTTAAAGGCCTAAGATATTAAGTGTGAAAGGATTTGTAGATTATGAATTGTATAGACGGAAGAGGAAAGTATTCACGGCCAACTGCATTTTACCAGCTACTCTCGCATTATATAGCCCATTAATTAATATGTGAGCTTCTTGCAGTCTGATTAATTGTTGGGCTATTTGCGTATGTTCGTTCACATTCAGAAGGTAAAATATCTGAGGCTAAATATTTGAATTAATGTTTTCTGGAACATAAAATTCTGAAATTTCGTAGATATTTACCTGAATTTCGGAAGGTTCAGCTGCTTCTCTCTTCAGGATAGAGAGACCTTCTGCCCTGCAGATGGTGGCAGCAGGCACAACATAAACATTGTTTCCTATCTGTCAAACATCTCGGTATACTTTTCCAGGAAATCGTCACTTTAATACGTACTGACAACAAACCCTCAATTCTTAGACAGGATATTGAACTTAAATCTCAGGAAAAAGTGGATAATGACTTGGAAAGACGGAATGATACCTGTTTGAATTTATTATCTTGGAAATTTTCTAGCCAGACTGAAGAAGAATAATAAAACACATTAATTACGATATGACCAATCCTGGTGATCGCATTGTCTAAGGCGTGGTCCTGCGGCCGTTCGCTGACTGGGATTGCGAGTTCGTATCGCGCCAGGGTAATGGATGTCTGTCTCTTATGAGTGGTGTGCTTTGTCAGGTAGAGGTCTCTGATTCGGGCTGATCACTCGTCCAGAGAAGTCCTACCGAATGTAGTGTGTCTGAGTGTGATCGTAAAGCCCCTAAGGTAAGGCCATGGCCCGGAATCGGGTCGAACCGCCACAAGGTGTAAAAAAAAACACTATCAGAGCAATACAAAATTCTAACCCTGTCTCATTAACATGTCTGTGTAGCTGTTTACCGCTACGCAGCACTGAGTAATGTGATCCTTCTAGCTTAACAATTGTACATCCTTGAGCCAGATCACAGGTTCTACAGCAGTTACCGCAATATTCACAGCAGTACAAAAAAGTATATGTAGAGGATCATTAACTAACGCAAACAAATTATTAGACCGGCCGCATGTTAGGGACCGCCTGAGGCATCGACCGATGTTCCGATGTATGGAAACTGATGGAGCATTTCGGTCACGCGTATTCAAATGAGTGAGCTTGCTGCGGTGATCGTCCCACCCCACCCCACCTCAACCTCCCTCTATAATGGCGGGGGTGAAGCCATCATTAAAACCGCGAATGTTACAATCATCAAGTACGTGACGGATTCAGGACGTACAGTGATAAAAAAACAATTTAGGAGCGCGGACTCAAAAACAGTGCTGTAGCCACAGTTTTGACGTTAAGAAATATGACAGTAGCATTTTATGGGCGTTTAACGTTAAGCAAATAGAACACCTAATCCGGAGTTCTTGTCTGGCACAGTCCATTTTTAAACTCTGAAATTTCGCTACACTCTTCAGTTACATTTGGTATGAAATACGGTTGGCTACGACTAAATATCTACAGGTGTTTAAGGAAAAGATTTCTTTTCTAACGAATTGCAAAGATTGTTTATTTCGCTATGATGCAGTACGTACAAATAACATAAAAAATTACGTTTCTAGTTTTCATAAAATACACTGACAAAATTACAAACTTTGATAATTTAATGCTGTGTGTAATATACAGGCAAGATGGTCTTTTGGCTCATGACGCCATATAGCTCGGTGTCTAGGTAACAACGTTTTGGATGAAGCCTTTTTTCCTTGATGAAATTCGCAGCAGGCAATTTTGAAGCTTGTTAAAGTTTCAAATCTACTGGACGTTACACAAGGCCGTGATTTCAGCTACAAAATGAAAAGTACATGACGTATACACGTATATACACAACTGATATCAGAGTGGTTTAAATATTTAAAGGGATTAAGAAATATCGTACCTTGCTATCCAAGGAATTAACTAATTATATAACTAACTTACTGACTTCATGAAACAGAGTTTTTCTGGAGTACTATATAGTTCCTGCGCTTGTCAAGAATCCCCTGCGTTACACGGAATCCGAAAGTTCCTTGCCGTATTCACAAGGGCTGACTACTCGTCCTTGTCCTAAACTAGACGAATCCAGTCTACGCCTTCCCAGCTTGTTTCTTTAAGTTCTGTTTTAATACTGCCCTTTCGTCTATGCCAAAGTCTTCTGAGTATTTACCGTCGTTTCCGTATGTTTGAAATATGAAAAATTCGTGCAACATAGAATGCTATGAATTTAAGACACTCTGGTATTAAGTAGAAGGCGTGACTTAGGTGACTTCGCGTCGCCGGAATAAAATGGAATATTATTAATTACTGAGCTGGTAAATAAATCTCCTGCTAAAAAAACCAGCAGCTAGAACTGCTTGTACTAACTATTTTGCTACTCGCCTCCTTACTTAAAAAAAATAAAGAATGTAAATTATTCCTTTTTGCGTAATTCCCCGGCGTCTGAGTTCTAATTGCCGACCTTTCGGAACTCACTATCGGTTCCATCTTCATAGGCAGGTGAATGAAGTATATGATATACTTCATTCACCTGCCTATGAAGATGGAACCGATAGTGAGTTCCGAAACGTCGGCAATTAGAACTCAGACGCCGGGGAATTACCCAAAAAGGAATAATTTACATTTAGAACACGGCGAA
>Ga0123355_10004878_pt1 | contig 19521 bp, 17 predicted proteins | sample TergutEmb28metaG_3_FD_89872 | JGI IMG/M metagenome (GOLD analysis project Ga0123355, IMG submission 89872) | Embiratermes neotenicus P1 segment gut microbial communities from Petit-Saut dam, French Guiana - Emb289 P1 | ecosystem: Host-associated > Arthropoda: Insects > Digestive system > Gut ...
CCGGCGAGCAGCGCGAGGATGAATACCACGAGCGCGGCCGATGTCGTGATCAGCATTGGGACCGCAAAACCCCCGACGGTTGCCGCCCAAGCGCCGAGCAATGGGCCGCAGAGACCGCCCCAAATTGCGCCCTGGTGATAACAGAAACCGGCGGCAGTCGCCCGGACCTCAGTCGGAAATCGCTCGTTCAGATAACTCGGGTTCTGACCGTAAATCGCGCCCACAAACAAGCCTTGGATGGCGAATGCCGTTACAAGGATGGGATAGCTCGTCGTGAAGAAACCGAGATAAAACGGCGTGATGACAATGCCGATAGCTGCCGGAATGATCATTGCCCACCGTCGGCCAAGCTTGTCGGCAACCGCTCCGAAGAAACAGCTGGAGAGGAACGTGGTAACGTTTGCCAGAGCGATCGGCAACGCTACTGCCCCAGGCCCGAACCCAAGATCCTTTTGCAGATGTGTAGCGAACAGGCCGAAGACCGTGTAATACGTTACAAATCCGCTCGCCATCCAGAGACAAGTTGTCAGCGTGTTAGGCAGCATGCGCAGCCGGAAAATCTCGAGCAGCGGCGCGCGGAACTCGGTATTCTGCTTGCGCTGCGCTTCGCGGTTCTGCCGCCAGACCTCGGGTTCCTTGACGAACCGGCGCACGTAGAGCACTGCCAGAGCGGGAACGATGCCAATCCACAGCATGCCGCGCCAACCCCAGGCGTTGTAGAGCAGACCATAGATCGCGCTCGAGAGCAGAAAGCCGAGCGCCCAAGAGCCCTGCAGCATACCGCTCATGAAGCCGCGCGAACGTGCTGGCCACGACTCCATCGCCAAGGCCGCACCGGCCGGCCATTCCGCGCCCATGAAAATGCCGAGGGCAGCACGGCAAACGAACAGAAAGGTAAAGCTCGGCGAAAACCCGGCAAGAAAGTTGCAGAGAGAATAACCAAGGATTGAAATCATCAACGGCGTCTTGCGACCTATCCGATCGGCCAACCAGCCGGAAGCCGTTGCCCCCAGCAGTCGCAGCCACAATGTCACCGTGAACACCGCTAAAACGCTCACCAAAGGTACGCCGAACTCTTTCGCGATGGGCACCATGATCAGCAAGAAAATCGTGAAATCGAATGCGTCGAGCGTCCAGCCAAGCCACGCCGCCACATATGCGTACCATTGATCTTTCGTGGGTTCCTTCCACCACGACGTTGCGTGATCCGGCGAGGTTGCGATCGACATGAGTACTCCCTGCAGTCTTCTATTGAAGACGCTTGTTTTTGTTGCAATTGTGACTACTAGCCGGATAGCATATTCCTGTGATCAGGGTCAACGTCCTGCAGGCAGCCGGTCAATGACGCATGCGAGGAGTTGTGTCCGCGCGGGTTGCGACGACTGGTAGGGACCCGCCGAGGCGGACGTCGGGAGTCGTTGTGCTTCCTGTCACAGAGACCGGTTCTTAGGGAAAGTCGTTCGGCGAGACCGGAACCGCGCCAAAAATCCCCGGCGCTGCATGCGTCTGAGCGTCCACTAAATCCAAACCAGGTCATGCGCGCCGCGGGGGTGTATCGTGGGACCGCATTGCAGACACTGCAAGCTGAGCGCTTTGTCGGCCATTCGCCAGAGGCGGGAAAATCTCCAGCTTGGGCAATTGAGAACCCGCAGATCGAAACCGCCAGACTGTGAATTAAGTGAGGAAGACATTCAGTTGATCTCAGCGCGCGCAAACCCCAGTTCGGTAAGCGCGATCGCATGCGAAGAGCTATTGTGCGAAAGCTCGCGCGCGCCCGAAAAGCTTCGCAGTTACGCGCGGGCGAACCTACGCGCAGCGTCGCGAGGAAGAGCGGGAATAGCGCCGGCTGTCTGGCGACCCAGGCCCTAGTCGGTGAGGAGCGACTGGCCGCTCGAGTAGCAGGCGTTCGCGGTGCATCCCCATCCTCTCAAAATGCCACCGGGCGACGAAGAGCGGAACACAAGCGGAGGGCTGACCCCAATTCTGCGGAATTCCCGATCCGCCTCACCTCCCAACTCCTGAGCGAGTCGCTCCGGCCTCATCGGTGAAAGTCCGGCGCGGGCGCCAGATGACGCTTCAAAAGCGACCTTGGGAACCGTGCGCCTATCGCACCGCCGGGGACACCAGATATCCGAGGGTGGGCCACAGCGATCATCTATCGCTCATATGCCGGTCATTTCTTCGCCGTCGGACGTCTGAGCTGCGAAACTCCTTAAGAACAGGCTGGCGGATACGGTACTCCCAAACATCGACGGCCTCCTGCTCAAGTTGTGCCAGTGTCAATCTACAGCTAAGATCATGCCCAATATGCGCGGTCGTAGATTCCATCCTGATCGACGGTCTCTGACTTGTCGCGTTACACGACCAACCCAACCAGGGTTGCCGCCATGCCCAGTTGCCTCGCTGATCTGAATGTGCTCGAGGGCTCGGTGATCGGCCGTTGCTTGCAACGCTACCGGCGCGAGGAGTTCATCCGGCAGCATTCCACAACACAAGTCTTGCGCCAGTCGTCGCGCAGTGAAACAGTTCTTTCGTCGGAGGTCAGGGCCGATGAGTTCCGCCATAATCACTCTGCTTGTGCTCCTGGGTGTCGCGATCCTGCTCGCCCTCTGGCTCATGGGCATCTACAACGGGTTGGTGGTCGCCAGGAACCGCTTCGAGAACGCCTTCGCCCAGATCGATGTGCAGCTCAAACGCCGGTACGACCTGATTCCGAACCTGGTCGAAGCCGTCAAGGGCTACATGGGCCACGAAAGGGAAACGCTTGACGCAGTCATCCAGGCGCGCAACGGCGCAATGGCGGCTGAACAGAAAGTCGCCGCCGACCCCACCGACCCGGCTGCCATGAGGGGGCTTAACCAGGCCGAGGCCCAGCTGGGCGGCACCCTGGGCCGGCTCTTTGCGCTCTCCGAGGCGTACCCGGACCTCAAGGCCAACCAGAACATCCTCGCCCTGCAGGAGGAGCTGACCTCGACCGAGAACAGGATCGGCTTCGCCCGGCAAGCGTTCAACGACGCCGCTGCCAACTACAATATCCGGCGCCAGGTCTTCCCGGCCGTCACAGTGGCCGGCATGTTCGGCTTCAAGGAAGCCACGCTGCTCGAAACCGCAGAGGCCGAGCGGGCAGCACCCAAAGTGTCGTTGCGGTGACGCGGAACCGCCGCCGCTCTGTGCGTCCCATGTTCCAAAGGCCGCTCTAACCATGGCCGCCAGTTTCTTCCAGCAGCAGGATTCGGCTCGACGCAAGACCTTCCAGCTGGTGGTCTATTTCGGCTTGGCGATCTTGTTTCTGATCGCCCTCGTGTACGGGCTGTTGTTGTGGCTCAGCACGGATAGCGCCCACGAGCCGGTGTCCCTGTGGCACCCGGACCTGCTCCTCGTCGCAGCACTGGGGGTGGGCCTGGTGGTCGGCGCTTCCAGCGCGTTCAAGGTGGCCCAGCTCGCATCCGGCGGCCGGGCCGTCGCTCTGATGTTGGGTGGTGAGGAGGTGCCCGGCACGACCACCGACGCGCGACAAAAGCAGCTGCTCAACGTGGTCGAAGAGATGGCCCTTGCCGCCGGAGTGCCGGTGCCCCCGGTTTATGTTCTGGCGGAGCCCGGCATCAATGCCTTCGCAGCAGGCTACGCTCCGGGCGATGCCGTGGTCGCCGTCTCCCAGGGCTGCCTCAACTACCTGACCCGCGACGAGCTGCAGGGCGTGGTGGCCCATGAGTTCAGCCACATCCTCAACGGCGACATGCGGCTCAACATCCGGCTGATCGGCCTGATCTTCGGGATCATGGTGTTGTCCATCATCGGCCGCCTCCTCATGTTCACATCCCGCGGACGGTCGTCGGGACGGAATGACTCCCGCGGCGGCCTGGTGCTGCTGGGCCTGGGCGTGTTTGTGCTGGGTCTGGTGGGAGCATTCTTCGGTCGGCTGATCATGGCCGCGGTATCTCGCCAGCGCGAGTACTTGGCCGACGCGAGCGCAGTCCAGTTCACGCGCAACGCCAACGGCATCGGCGGGGCACTTAAGAAGATCGGCGGGCTGGCGGAGGGGTCACGCATCGACACGCCCGAGGCCGCCGAAGTCGGTCATATGTTTTTCGCAAACGCCTTCGCCGACCACGGGCTCCTCGGACTGCTGGCCACCCACCCGCCCCTCGTCGAGCGTATCCGCCGGCTCGATCCCCAGTTCGACGGCCAGTTCCCGGAGGTGCGGCCGGTCGGCGTCGAACGGGAAAAACGCGAAGAGCCTCGCCGCGGCAGCGTTCCGCCGTTCGCCGGGATCCCTAGGTTACCGGGGCTGCCGCAGGTGCCGGTGCCGGTCTTGGGGTTCGCGGACGAAGCCGCATCCCGGGTCGGCCAGGTCGATCCGGAAGTAATTAGCTACGCCCGAGCGCTGCAGCACGGCATGCCCGACGAGCTCCGGGCCGCCGCCCAGGAGCCGTTCAGCGCTCACGCCGTAGTCTACGCCCTTCTCCTCGACCCGCGGGCGGACCTGCGGGACCTCCAGCTGACCCGGCTGAAGGCCGGGGTTGAGCCGAAGGACTTCGCCGAAACCGTGCGGCTGGCTGCACCTGTCCAGGCCCTGCCGGACACACATCGGCTGCCCCTCCTGGACCTGGCCATGCCAGCCCTGCGCCAGATGTCGTCCCGCCAGTACCGGACTTTCCGCGCCCAGGTCGAGCTACTCATGATCGCCGACCGGCGGCTGAGCCTCTTCGAGTACACTCTCCGCTGTGTGCTGCAGCGCCACCTCGACGCCCAATTCCTGCCGCGGCGTCAGACGCGGCCGGTGCATGGCTCTCCGCAAAAACTGGCACGCCCGGTGGCGACGGTGTTGGCGCTATTGGCCTGGGAAGGCCAGTCTCAACCCGACCAGGCCGCGTCGGCTTTCGATACGGGCATGCGAGCCTACATCGGCGATGACCACACCCACCGCTTGCCGCCCCGCGAGGAATGCTCCCTCGCCGAATTCGACGCGGCGCTCCACACGCTCAATCAATCCACCCCGGCAATCAAGCGCCGGACCATAGTGGCCTGCTCGGCGTGCATTCTGGCGAACCAGCAGGTCAGCATCCGTGAAGCGGAGCTGCTCCGCGCCATTTGTGATATGCTTGACTGTCCGTTACCGCCGCTCTTTGTGGGGGAAGCGAAAGGACGATGAACGACATCGCGGCTAGGCGGCCGATGTTGAATTGTCGGCCCGGGGGCATGGCAGCCATTCCTAGACGGCCGGCACGCGCAATAAGTCCAAGGTCACATAACAGACCGCTATGGGTCGGGACCTGCCTCGCAGTTAGTTAGCGTGGATTCCGACGCTTCCATCTTGTGGCTACACTGAGAGAATGTCGACGCGGCATCCTGCGCCGGACACTCGCTCGATCGCGCCCATAGGAAAATCGACCATGACGACTGACGCTCATACCAAGGTAGTGCCCAGGAGCACGCCGGAATCAGCGGCCATGACGGCAAATTTCAGAAGATCGCTGGCGATCACCGCCGACCTCAATCGTCTGACGTTCAACGATGCGAACGAAGTCCGGTCGTTGTTCAGCGATCTCATCGGCAAGAAGGTGGACGACCGATTTTTGTTGATACCACCGTTCTACACAACCGGCGGACTAGATATCAGTGTAGGGCGCAATGTCTTCGTAAATCAGAATTGTACCTTCTACGATCTTGGTGGGATTGAAATTGCCGACGACGTGATGATCGGGCCGAATGTGAGCATCATCACATCTGGCCATCCCATTGAACCTTCCCAGCGGCACGCGTTCGTGATCGCAAAGCCAATCGTGATTGAACGAAACGTCTGGATCGCAGCCGGAGCGACCATCATCGGTGGCATAACCGCAGGCGAGAACTCTGTGGTCGCGGCTGGTTCGGTGGTCACCAAGGACGTTCCGCCAAATACGCTTGTCGGAGGGAATCCAGCGCGAGCTATTCGTTCGATTGCCGACTGAGCAAACGCCTGCAATGGCCGACTGCGACACAGGCCGCCGCGGTCAACCTACTGCCGCTGTGGGTGGGTTTTGCCGGTCCGCTTATTGGCCGGTATCTGACACGAGCGGACATTCGAGATGTGCGTTCAGCTGGTGCGGGTCGTCAGCCCTGACGGAGCGCGCCAGTCAGGGAGCGAAAATGGTGAAAATATAGGTCGCCAGCAGTACCAGATGGACGATGCCAGACAGCAGAGTTGTCCGCCCTGTGCCATACGTAACGATAGCAACCATGAAGCCGAGCACCATGAGCACGCTGCTACTCATGGAGATACCGAGCTCGAGCGGCTGACCAATCCACTGCGACACGACAGCGACGGCCGGCACCGTCAGCCCTATACTGGCGACGCCGCTGCCGAGTGCCAGGTTTAAGCTGGATTGCAGCCGGTTGCGCAACGCTGCCCGGATCGCAGCCGCTGACTCCGGCAGTAGCGTAATGGCGGCAACGATGACACCAACGATAGCGACGGGAGCGCCAGCCGCTCGCACACTTGCCTCCACTGCTGGCGCAATGTTTTTCGCCAGCAGCACGACAGCGAGAAGGGCGATCAACAACAGCCCAAAGGATGCAAGCGCCCTCTGCCTGCCCGGTGGCTCATGGTCCGACGCGCCATCATTGGCGACGGGCAGGAAATAGTCACGGTGCCAACCTGTTTGAATAAACAGGACGCCACCATATAAAATGAGGCAGGCCGTGGAGACAAAGATGAGCTGAAGACGGCTATAGTAAGGCCCGGGTGCGGAGACCACAAAATTCGGCACCACCAGCACGAGCAGCGCCATGGGGATCAGCACTCCGAGGTAGGCGTTGGCACCTTCCACATGAAACTCGACTTCGCGCTGGCGGATCGCGCAGACCACGATGCAGAGACCCGCGAGACCATGCAGCACGAGCATGACAACGGCATGCACGGAATCTCGCATGAGTCTTGGGTTTGGTTCGCCACTCAGCATTATCATGACGATTAACCCTACCTCGATGACCGTCACCGCAAGAGCCAGCACGAGGGTTCCGAATGGCTCGCCCAAACGAAGCGCCACCACCTCGGCGTGATGCACGGCTGCCATTACGTTGCCGAGCAGTACCGCGGCCACCACGAGCGCAAGGGGCCCAAATCCTACCTTGCCGATGAAAAGGTAAGTTGCAATGCCGAGCGCGGGCAGAATGACCGTGTATAGAGGCATGCGATCTTTGGCGCCGCTGGACACGTCGTGCTCCTGGAATGTGTTGAGCTAGTACCGCTGCAGAGTGATCATGACTCGTTGGCTGGGCAAGAGTAGAGCCGAGCGAGCTTCTCGCGGGCGCGCGGGTGGTGAACATGCATTTGATCTATGGGCCAGATGCATTACGGTGGCGCTTCCAGGCGTCGATCTCGGCGATCAACGGCCGGTGCTCGCCGATCCGACGCGTGAGCCAGCGAACGCGCAGCGCAACGATCTCGAATTCAACCATGTTGAGGCAGATGGCGTGTTTCGGCGTGCAGTAAGATTCGCGGCGCTGCGGCAGGCGGCTCGTCTCCCGGCGCTGCGCCACAACAACGAAAGCATCGCCGCTCAGGTCATGAGCGCGAATCCGCGACGATCTCGCTCGGCTCGACAAGGTCTGCCGCGATGAGTTCGCTACGGCCAAGGCGCGCGGGCGAGAGTGACCCCGTACTGGTCCCGTGCCACACGCAAGCAGCCCGACCGGAGGCCATGAAACTCAACGCGATGGCATCTGCACCGGGTGCAAAACTGCTTCGCTCGCCCTTGGACGGGGCGTCCTCGATAGCACAGACGCTGAACGTCTGGTTTCTGGATCACTTGCCAGGCCGACCTATGGTGGACCTGGGTCGCAAGCGGTCTTACCGCAGTGTCCCAGAGGACGCGCAGGAAGCGCCAGGCGACCCGTCAGGTAATCAGTCAACCGCTTCGTGCAAACCTGGTGTGGTCGAGGCGCCGAACCCCGCGTGAGACCTCATACCCGAACGGCTGCTTCGTGCGGCTCAGAAATACACCGACCGCCCCGCTCCTCCGGTTGCCACCACCAACTCGCCAGAGACTGCCCAGGCCTTATCCGAGGCGAGGAAGGCCGCGACGAATGCGATCTCGGACGCATCCACCATGCGGCAGATCGCGTTGCCGCGTGGCGAGTCGGGGGCGAAGTCCCGTCGCTCCGCCTCCTCCGGGGATACGCCCAATTGGGTAGCGCGTGCCGCGATCAGGCTCGGCGTGCGCTCGGTGCGGGTCGTACCGGGATGAATGCAGTTGACCGTGATGCCATGACGGCCCAACTGCACCGCGAGCGTCTTGGTCATGTGAACCAGGCCGGCATTGCGTGCTCCGCCGCTGAGATTGCCGGCGTTTCGCGCGTTGGCACCGCTGATGTTGATAATACGCCCCCAGCCCGCCGTCTTCATGAACGGAATGACTGCCCGGGAACAGCGCAGCGCGCCGACGTATTTCACATTGAAATCCTGTATCAGGTCTTCGTCGACAACCGTGTCAATTGGCCCGGTCGCGGTGGGCGAACCGCCTGGCGCGGATCCGCTGTTGACCAGGATCTGCACACCGCCGAATTGCCGCGCGACCTCGGCGACCATGTGGTCCATCTGCTCCCTGGCGGTCACGTCGGCGGCGATAGCTAGGATGCGCCGGTTCGTTTCGGCTGCCAACTCCCGTGCCGTCGCCTCCAGGACCTCCTTGTTGCGCGCCACGATCGCCACATCGACCCCTTCGCGGGCCAACTCCCGCGCGATGGCTTTGCCGATGCCCCGGCTCCCGCCGGTAACGATCGCATTCTTACCGTGCAATCCAAGATCCATGGCATTCCCTCCCCTGGCAGCGTGACCGCGGCCGTTATCGCTTCACTGCGCATTGTTTTCCCCAACCTACTCCGGTGCAAGGGTTGCCGGCGAGAAAGATGCATGGAACGTCCCTCGATGGCCGCGATAAGTGGGCGATCTGAAGGCGGACCACTCGCTTCTCCGTGCAGCGCGCGAGCCCTCAGTGTTCGTCGACGATCCGGTCGACGATCTCGATCCAGTTTGGCTGTTGCCCGACAGGGTATCGCTTGACGACCTTGAGATCTCCGGTGTGCGCGTCGATCGCGTGGACCGTGATGCTGGCCGAATCCATACCAGCGGCGATCAAGAATCTGCCGCGCGGCTCGATATTGAAGCCACGCGGGGTCTTTTCGGTCGGCCACTTGCCGATCGGGGTCAGCACGCCCTTGCCCGGATCAATCCTGTAGCCGTGTAGCAAGCTCGTCGTGCGCACGGCGCCATACAGGAATTCACCGTTCGGGCTGACATGGATATCGGAGGCGAAGGCTGAGTCCTTCTTGTTCCAGTCACCCGTGTCGACAAAGGCCATCTCCGTAAGCGTCCCTTTATCTTTGTCGATGGTGTAGGTACCGATCGTTGCGGTTGTCTCGGTGATGAGATAACCCCATTTCCCGTTCGGGTGAATCGTGAAGTGGCGCGGTCCCGCGCCTCTCTTAGTGGCGACGACTGCTGGGTCGTTCGGGGTCAGGATGCCTGTGGTGGCGTTGTATATGAACTGCATGATGTGGTCGCCGCCAAGTACCGGCACATAGAGATGCTTGCCGCTGGCGTCCAGGTACACGCAATGCGCCTTCGGCTTGGTGTTGATGACTTGGGTTGGCTTCGCCTCGACGCTGTGCCGTGCGTCGATCGGATAGACCGCCACCTTGGCGCCGGTATAGGAGGCACAGAGCAGATGTGTGCCGGTCCTGTCGACATTGATGTAAGCCATCTGGTCGATCAGCGGCGTGGTACCGACCACAGTCAACTTTCCGCTGGTGTGGTCGATTGAAAAAGTCGATACCGGGTATGGCTCGCCGCGCAATTGGGCGTAGAGGAACCGCTTGTTCGGGGCCACCGCCATCGGCAGGCTTGCGAGCGAGGTTTTTTCGGTTCCCGGAATTGGCGTCGTGACGAGCGGGGTCAGCTCGCCAGTCTCGCGGTGCATCCCGAAGACGTGGATGTCCTTGGTGCCCGCGTTCGAGACGTAAACGAAGGTTTGCGCGGGATCAGCAGCCACCGCGCTGTCCGCTCCGATCACGGGAAGCATTCCGAGTGCAAGCCCACCCCCGGCCTGCAGAACACGCCGCCGGGCAACACGTCGCCGTCCCATCGGGCCCTCGCGCATTTTCTAAGAATGAAAGGTAGAAGTGTCGAACGGATTGAGCAACCGCCAAGCGTCCGGTGGCCGGGATCTATCATGCACCGTGCAAGTGCGGGCATTCTCGGTGCGATGTTGCGTTGGCTCGCCGATCCGCGCCCGAAGTTGCGAGCTGTGCGACGAAGGTCCACACGCGCCTGGCCGGCAACTCGGATCGGTGCGCTGACCGCGCTGCGGCCACGACAGCCGCCGCGCCGTTCGCCAATAACGGGCGCGGGCGACGTTGTGTCTGATCGCGCCAGACTTGACACTGGCCTGCCTGCCAGAATGGAATCAAAACCAGAAGTACAAATCTCAGATGACATGGGAGGAATTGCGAAATGAAGCGGTCTCCGGGACTGGAATTACAAGGTGAGATCCGGAGGCGGCGATCGTTCAAGCACTGGGCAAAAGCGCGCGTGGCTTTTCTGTTCGTCATGTGCGCAGCTCTCGCATTCGCGGCAGCGCCGGGCGTCGCGATAGCCGACGACAACAGCGCCGAGACCAGCTCGCCGATCGTCAGCACCGACAGCGGTCCGGTGCAGGGCTTTGTAAAATACGGCGTTGCCGAATTCCTCGGTATCCCGTACGCGGCGCCGCCCGTGGGGCAACTGCGCTGGATGCCGCCTCGGCCGCCTCAGCCATGGACACAGGTACGAAGGGCGACGGCTTTTGCCCACAACTGCGCCCAGAACCAGGAGCTCGGCTATTTTGCCGGCCCATCCAGCACCTCTGAAGATTGTCTGTATCTGAGCGTATTCACCACCGCGCCGGTGAATGATCGCCGCGGTCGGGACGCCCGCCCGGCCAAACACGGTCAGGGCTATCCGGTTCTGGTCTGGATCCATGGCGGTGGGAACTTTGACGGAGAGAGCGCTGACTACGACGGAACCGGGCTGGCCAAAAAGGGGCCGACGGTCGTCGTTACGTTCGACTACCGCCTGGGCCTGTTGGGCTTTTTCGCGAATCCCGCCCTCGACAGGAAAGGTGTTCCCTTCGGCAATTACGGGATCATGGACCAGCAGGCTGCGCTCCACTGGGTGCGGCGGAACATCGCGGCGTTTGGCGGCGACCCCAATAACGTCACGCTCGGTGGCCAATCCGCGGGCGACTTCGACACAGGCGCCAATGTCATTTCGCCTGAAGCGGCAGGTCTGTTCCAACGTGCCATCTTCCAAAGCGTCGCTCTTCTTGATCCGCACGTATCGCCGCTCTCATTAGCGGAGGCGCGCGGCACAGCCTTCTCGGTCGCAGCCGGATGCGGTTCGGGCGGGGACGCGGCCGTCGCTGCGTGTCTGCGCGCACTCCCGGTCTCGAAGATTCTCGGGCTCCAGGGTGCTGCCAACCAGGCTTTTCCCAATCCCGCGTATTTCACGACGGGACTTATTGTGGATGGAACAGTCATACCGACGTTGCCGACTGATGCATGGTCGAGCGGCCGATTCAACCACATGCCGATCATGAACGGTACTACCGAGGATGAGGGCGCCTTCGCCACAATGATCAACGAGGTGCTAAAAGGGCCTTTGACGGCGTCGCAGTACACCAACATGGTAACGGCCGCCTACAGCGGTCCGGCCGGACCGGGCGGAGGTCCGCCGAACTATCCTCCGGGAACCGCACAGGCCGTGCTCGACGAATACCCGCTCGGCAAGTACGCCAGTCCGAGCCTCGCCTGGGTGGCTGTCAGAACGGATCCGCTGTCATGCGAGGCACGATATGTAAACCACCTGCTCGGGCCGAAGGTGCCGCTCTACGCGTACGAGTTTGCTGATCGCAATGCGCCGTCTTACTTCCCGCCCGTCAGCTTTCCGACTGGCGCATACCACACCGCTGACATCCCGTACGTGTTCCCCTTCTTCCATGGCGGATCCCGGGGCATTCCGCACTCGCTGGCCCCGGCCCAGCAGGCCCTTGCGGGCCAGCTGAAGGATTTCTGGACGACCTTCGCGCGTACGGGCGATCCCAACGGCGTCGGTCGCACTGATCCGTGGCCGCGTTACAACTCGAACAGTCCTCTCTATCTGTCCGAGAATACGGCCAAGTCAGCGCCTATCTCGGATTCACAGTTCTACACTGCGCACAAGTGCAACTTCTGGGATCGTACCCTCATGTATTGACCGGAGAACGAGCACTTTTTCACTCGTTCTCGGCGACCCGACACCTTCCATCGAATCGAACGGTTGCGCAGCGGAGGCTTGTCACGACCCACACAGCGATGGACGGTCCGGCCGGGTTTTCCAGTCTGCGGGATCGCTACGCGAGACTTGGTGCTCGTGCCGTACGGACCCGGAGGTCAACCGTGACGAAGCGCGATCTCGGGGCGCCACAGAGCGACAAGCGAGTACGTCTGACGGTCGAGTTGCCCGCCGCTACCCACCGCAATCTCCTCATGTATGCCGAAATCCTCGACCGGACGAGCGGACAACCGGCGCCCGAGCCAGCAAAGCTGATTCCACCCATGATCGAGCGTCTCGTGGCGACGGACCGCGCGTTCGTGAAAGCGCGCCGTGCTCGGACCAACCGTATTGGTCCCGACCGGTCGAGAGTTTGGGATGGTGCTCGCGCAACATAGCCAGGAACGGCCCCGGGGTTGGATTGTGCGTCTCCTCCCGCCAAGAGGCCATGAAGGGAGCCCGCGTCGATCCGTTGCTCTCGCCGACTTCGGGCCAGCCGATGTCATCGTACCGTGCGCGCGTCGCATCCGCGAACATCAGAAGCAGGCCAAAGCCCGCGCTGACCAGACTGAGCAGCCGACCCCGATTCCAACCCACGCCCGGTCAGCGTTGCCTACCTTGATGTGCCTCCAGACTTCGCCGAATCTGACGCCTTCGTGAAATTCTTATTTCAAGTTCTCTTCGGTGCGACAGTGTGACACTGCCGCGTCGGCAAGCTTGATCCATGGCGGTAGTCGCACGAGAGGCCGTTCCTGGCGGTCACTGCGACCGGCACGCCTCCAGATTGCCCTATAGGGACCCGATGGTCCGGTTTTCTCAAGGGGAACCGCCTGATCGTAATCCATCCACGAGTCCCCTAGAGCGGCAGCCTGGTCGGTGCTATCCTTCTGGGACAGAATGGACGGGTGGACGGTTCGATGCGCCCCGCTATATGGCGCCGGAAACCGTCGCACCAATCAGCGATGATGCGCTCTTCGGCCGTGGCACATGACACCTCCGGCCGATCATCGCCGGAGGCTCCTGTATAGCCAAGGTTCTTGCACGACTGCTGGGGACACGATCCAAATGTCTGGAAAAGCGGACTTTACGTCAGAAGAGTGGGGCAAGATTTTACAGAGCATCATGCTCGCCGGGATAGCGGTTTCAGCGGCGGAACCGAGCGGATTGTTGGGCATGTTGAAGGAGAGTATGGCAAGCGCACGCGCCCTCCTCGAGGCGAAAGCGGACCCTTCGGCCGACGATCTTATTAAGGCGGCCATTACAGACTTCGGAACGTTTGACGGCGTTGCAGTTGCACGACAGGGAGTGGCCTCTCTGGTCGCCGGGAGCACGCCGGCCCAAATCAGTGAGAAGGCGATCGATGCCCTGCATCAGGTCTCTTCCTTACTTGACGCGAAGGCTCCTGCGGATTCTGTCGCATTCAAGATGTGGCTGCGTCACATTGCCGCGGCGGTTGCCGACGCTTCGAAGGAGGGCGGGTTCCTTGGCTTCGGTGGCGTGCGGGTGAGTGAGGCTGAAAAGGCCAGCCTGAGACAGATCTCGACCGCGCTAAATTTGCCGGAGGATGATTAAGACCCCGAGACTGACCTTGCGTGGGATCCCGCCTCGTGTTTGCTTGGCTCGACCACCTCTCGCCGTGGCTGCAAATTCCGCTTGTATGCGTCCTATTTATTGGCGTTACCTGGCTCGGCATTATAACAGTCCATCCGATATTGCGACGGTTACTGCACCATCAGGAACCGTCCAACGAAGCCATTATCTTCAGTGCCGGCAATTTCGGTTTATTTTATGCCGTCCTCCTGGGCTTGCTCACAATTGCTACTTTTCAGAGCACTAAAGACCTAGAGGACACCATCGGCCGCGAGGCTTCGAACCTCTCGACTCTCTACCGAACGGCCGACGGTTACCCAGAGCCCTTTCGCACTCAGTTAAAAGCCGAACTGCGTGACTATACCCGTTACGTCATCGACAAGGACTGGCCAGCCCACAGGCAGGGACGCGTGCTCATGGGCGGGGAACACCGACTGGAGGCGATTCGGCGAACCGTGTTGTCGTTCGAGCCGACAACCAAGACCCAGGAGGTATTGCACAATGAGATGCTGCACTATCTGGATGCGATGACCGCGGCCCGAGAGCAGCGGCTTTCTGCGGTGACGGCGTCCATCCCTGGCGTTCTGTGGTACATCGTCCTTATTGGCGCGCTCCTCAGTATAGCTTTCATATGGATGCTGCATATGAAACTGATCTCTCAATTTCTGCTAGGCGGCGCTGGCGCGTTTTTTCTAGGTATGATGATCTATCTGATTTACGCAATGGATCACCCGTTGCGGGGCGTGGTTAGCGTATCACCGAACGCGTTCAACTCGGTCTATGAGGAAGTGATGAAATGGGACCAGTGAGGGCGATTATTAGTCTCTTGTTTCCATTACGCATATCTGCGATGGTCGCAGTCGTCGCCGGGAGCTTAGTGGGGTCGGCGCCAGCGTACCCCAGAACCGAGACCTTTGTCTCAATCGGCACCGGCGAAATCGAGGGCGTTTACTATCCCGTGGCTAAGGCTATTTGCGGAGTCATCTTCCGCGAACTCCTTGCACAGGGCATTTGGTGCTCCGCAGAAACAACGCCGGGATCAGTCTACAACATTGAAGGCGTCCAGTCCGGCGAGCTTGAGTTTGGCATTGTCCAGTCCGACGTTCAATTCGCCGCATACAAAGGAACGGGCGAATGGCGCGGAAGACCGGTGTCCGGACTGCGATCTGTGCTCTCCTTGTATCCAGAACTGGTCACCATTGTCGCTCGCAAAGAAGCCAATGTTCGCACACTGACTGATCTTGCGGGTAAGCGGCTAAACGCTGGTGGTCCAGGGACTGGCACTCGGGCGACGTGGGATGCCATTGCAGCCGGCCTTGATCAAAACATGCCGGTGCAGTTGATGGAGCTGCGGCCGGATGAGACGATGTCGGCGCTATGCAACGGATCGATCGACGCAGATCTGTTTATTGTCGGACATCCTTCGGCCCTGGTTGCGAGCCAGCTCGCCGCATGCGCCACGAATCTTGTGGCGATCGCCGGGCCGATCATCGACAAACTGATCCATGACCATCCGTTCTACACCCGGGGCTTTATTCCCACTGGACTGTACGGAATTACCGGGAAAATTCCGACCTTCGGAGGCCGGGCGACGCTCGTCACCTCGGCTTCGACCAAACCACGGATCGTCGCCGCAATTGCAAGGGCGATGATGACGCATATGGCCGAACTGCGGGCAGCACAACCTGTGTTGGCCAATCTTAGAGCAGAAGAGATGGTTACGCAGGGCCTGTCGGCACCGCTACATCCAGCTGCCGCGAAGGTCTACAAGGACTTGAGACTGATTAAATAAGAACGAGTTCCGTCCTGACACGTGTTGCGCGTAGTGAGTTCGTCCTTTGACACCCCGGTCGGATCACGCGCTGCCCTCGCGACGGGTGTGGTGTTGCCGAGAACGAGTAAAAAACGCTGTGGTCCCGCTCATGACGACCGCCGGCCGGCCGATGCCGGCGCATTCGCTCCCAATGCGTGGGGACTGCATGACATGGAGGGGTGTTCGATGCGTCTCCTCTGGTGTTGCGGACGGGCAGATGCTCGCAGTGTCAACATCGCCTAGCTGGTTTTGGCACGCTTGACCGGCGCAGGACGTGCTGGATCGGTACGCTGAAAATCACATGCCAAATGCCGGTCGTGTGTGTTGACGAAAGCCGACCCATCTGATCGGCGAGTTGCGACAGCTGATCCCGGTCGTCCCGGGGCAACCTCGGCGCCACGATTAGGAGTATCGTGGTGATTAGCACCCTGAACCTTCTCGTCTTCGTGCGCGCTTATCGATCATGGTGCGACGTGACTCGCGGTTTCGTAGGAATACCGCTCCGGATCAGCCGCTTAGGTAAACAGAAAGACAGCAGCGGCGACTGCACAAGTCCAATGATCACTCGAGCCGCATTCTGCCGCAGCGGTGATTGACGTGCTGTCGATGATCAGGCTGCTGTGTTCGTATAACTGCTTACGCTCGTTCCAAGCAGCCTCAGGGTCTAACTCAAGGCCAAGTGTCGAAGCCAACATGGTCGCGGCGAGGTCCTCAGCCTGTTCTCCGCTAGCCTCCGAGGTCATCCCATACCCGTGCAGCTCCGATATGTATCCGTACATGCCTGGATCGGCTGGCGTGGCCAAACCGACGCTAGCGTATATATGGCGGCCATATTCATTGGTTTCTGACCGGGCCATGACGCAGAAGGTAATATCTCCCGGCCTGAGCAAGTCGACACCTTCCTCGCGTGTTATCAGCTGGCAGCGCGGTGGGAGGATGGATGATACATAAGTCAGATTCTGCTGTTCGATATCTGCGTCGCGCAGTGCGAACTCAAACGCAGTGAGAGCATAGCGATGAACGCCTACGCCCTTAGTCAAGAACACGCGCGTGGGACTTGGGAACATGTATAACCTCCGTTTATACCGATGTGCACAGTCTCGGGTTACTATGTGTCGCCCGTAGCTCACGGAAATATGCGTGTCTGACCTCGGCCGCTGTATAGGTACTTCGTATTTTTCACTGTGCCGGGTACGACCGATGATGTGCGCGGCGCCGCGCCAGCCTGCGTATCTGCGGCAACTCCTCGATCAGGGATCGCATCGATTGTGCCACACTGCGTTGAAACAGCGCCGCCGCTGCCGCGCGGACATTGCCCGCTGCAAGCGCCTGCATCGCGTCGTTCGCCGCCACGCCTGCATGCATGAACATGCTGGCATTGCGGTAACACGCCATCATACAGGCATGGCATGGCTCGCGCTGGTCGGGAATATGATCGAGATCGAACACCGAACCGAGCGGCTCGCTCCAGGCCTCACAGCGCCAGATATCAAGGTTCCAATCCATATAGAAATACTTGTACCCGCCCACACAAGGCACTGCCTGCCTCTCGCCACGGACGTAACGCCCGACCTCGGTCAGCGAGGCCCTCGGGTTGAGCACCGGGAACCGGCTCTTTAGCCGCCCGATTGCGGCCAGTGCGTTGAGCAGTTCTTCTCCTTCGAGATCAACCAGTTTGGATTCCGCGTCGAATACCAGAGAGGTCGAACCAAACGGGTCACGGCGGGGATAGGAAAAGGAAACCGCATCGAAGCCAAGCTGCCGCAGCGTCTCCGGTAATGCGTCATACTGAACCAGGCGATTCACGGTGACCGATGCGTTGACCGGAAGACCGTGGTCGTGTGCCCGCGCAATCCCCTCGGCGATCCGCTCCGTTAACCCGTCCAAGCCTCGATTGCGTTCATGCTCCGCCACCCGGTCGCTGTCGATGGAGACCGCCAGCCGCACCATCCCCGCCTCCGCGAGAGCGTCGATATAGCGCGCCAGGAACCAGCCATTCGTGATGACACCGCATTGTATCCCCGCCGCAGTGGTCGCTGCTACGAGGCGGATAATGTCAGGATGGACCAGCGGTTCGCCGCCCTGGAGCGTCATGAACCGGATGCCCCGCCGATGCAGGATCGGCAGCGCTCGCGCGAAATCGTCCGCCGGCACATGCCGCGCCGGCCCCGTCAGTTTCTTGTCCCTCGAGAACCCGCAGAAGTCGCAGGCGGCATTGCAGACATTAGTGACCGAACAGTCACACGCTGCCGGCAGCCGAGGGTTAAGCATGCGTCCCTCCTCGTTGAACCCTGAACCAAACGACAGAATCGCTGATGGCCGCTAACCAGTGCTCAGCCGTCGTAAAAGCCTGCGGCGCGATTGTGTTTCCGGTTAAAAATCGCCGCAGGAAGTCGCGTAGTGGTTTTGACCGGGTTCACCGGATAGCTGAACGATTTCGCCCTTCGCAGCCGGCCGTAGACTTCGGATTCGGCTTCCCGCAAAGACCTCTCGGGTCCAGCCTGGTCGATCCTCGTTGCAGTTTCGCGAACGCCCAAATGGCGGTCCTTGCCACTGACAGTATCGCATCATACCACATCTTCGCTTGTGTCCTAGGGCGCCTGGAATCCCGGCTGCCGCGGAGTTCGCGAACGGTTCGACGGGCAGAAGACTATCCAAGACGGCCGCGACCTGGCCACGGCGGCGCTCGACGCATCAAAACCGTTTCGGTGAGCTTGCTGCGCTCCCGAGAGCGGACATAGGATCCGCATCATGATCCTCGATGATCTTGGGCCGCGCATTTGCGTCATGGGACCATCGAATAGCGGCAAGTCGACCTTGGCGACTGCAATAGGGCGGGCGCGCAGCCTGACGCCGATTCACCTAGACCTGCTTTTTCATCTACCGAATACGGACTGGCAGCCCCGAACAGACGAAGAGTTCATCGCACTGCATGATGAGGCGCTTTCGGGCGCGAGCTGGGTCATTGACGGCAACTATTCCACTTGCCTGCCGCAGAGGCTTGCGCGAGCAACGGGCCTCATCCTGCTCGACACCTCCACCGCAACCAGCCTGCTGCGCTACCTTCGGCGATCGTGGTTTGAGACCGACCGTGCTGGCGGGCTTGAAGGGGGCATGGATAGCGTCAAGTGGACGATGATCTGGCACATCGCGGTCGTCACTCGAAGGGACCGCGGGTGCTACGAAGAAATGTTTGTCCACATCAACTTGCCCAAGATCAGGCTCTCAACGGCACGCGAAATAAACCGGTTCTATCGCTCGGAAGGGCTTAGCCGATGATGACGCGCTCCGTCAGGCTGGATCATCCTCTGCAGAAATTGGAGCCGACGGTTCTGCTCCAATGTCAATCGGTGGACTGCAGTGCGGTGGGTCCGCATTCTCCGGAACGAATTAACACTATAGCGACCGCGGCTTTGCGCCGGAAGAAATGCCCCGCCAACGTGAGACGGGGCCAGTGAGAGAGGAGATCAATCCGCACGTGACGCACTCACGTGCGGGCTTGCAGTCAGACGATGACGAGATCGTCAGCCGTGAGTTCCTTGCCGCGGGTCTCCGGCCCCAGGGCAAGAGCGACGATAAAGCTGATAGAGCCGCCAATCGTCCCGATCGCCATCGGGATGGCAAACCCGAGATGCATGTTGATCGCCAATAGCGTGATGATCGGCGCGGTCAGACCACCAAAGATCGCGCCCTGGTGGTAGCAGAAACCGGACGCCGTCGCCCGTACCTCGGTCGGGAACCGTTCGGACAGATACGCCGGATTCAGAGCGTACATGCCACCTCCGGCACA
>Ga0123355_10004879_pt1 | contig 19519 bp, 26 predicted proteins | sample TergutEmb28metaG_3_FD_89872 | JGI IMG/M metagenome (GOLD analysis project Ga0123355, IMG submission 89872) | Embiratermes neotenicus P1 segment gut microbial communities from Petit-Saut dam, French Guiana - Emb289 P1 | ecosystem: Host-associated > Arthropoda: Insects > Digestive system > Gut ...
CTATTATGGGAAACACACCGCACACGTAGCGTTGTAATTATTCCGTTCCATCAAACAAAAAATAAGCAAGCAAGAATTCTTTCAAACTCTACAAATGTAATGAAAAATGTTTACTTTCCTGCAAACTGGGCCAATCGCTGGCCGGAATTTTACAAAGCAATAACAACCTACAAAGCAAAAGGCAGTAATAAGAGTGATGATGCCGCAGATGCTTTAACAGGTATAGCAGAAAATATAGGCTCAGAAGCGGAAATCGAATTCCTTATGTAAGGAGGGCATACTAATGGCGGTTTTATCAAGTAACATGGAAGCCATACAAACAAGGTTACGTGAAAAAAACTTTGAAATAGATTCCGATATTATTACAGAAATGATAGCGGAACATGATACAGATGCCATGCTTGAAGGTGTGCACTACTATCGCAGCAAAAGTGATATAACCAAACGCAATATGTACTACTTCGATGGTAATAAGTCTAAAGTTATTGACGAAACCAAGGTAAATAAAAAGCTTGTAAACAACTGGCACAAATTACTGGTAGACCAGAAGGTAAGTTATCTTGTCGGTAAACCCATGACTTTTATTGTAGACATGAGTAAAAAACCTGATATAAAAGATGCGGAAGTCAATAACAAAGATTTTGCGGATAAAATTGACTTACTTCTTGGTGACGAATGGGATGACATAGTGGCAGACATAGCCACAAACACAAGCAATAAGGGCACAGAATGGCTTCACACATATATAGATCAAAGAGGCTATTTTAAATATACTATTGCTCCTGCCGAAGAAGTTATCCCAGTATATGAATCTGCTCTATGCAAAGATTTAGAGGGGGTTTTGCGGTACTATACTGTAAGGCGTGATAATAAAGATCGCTACCGTGCAGAATGGTGGACAAGGGAATATGTCACTGTTTTTATAGAGGGTGATGGCGGCGACTTTGTACTAGATATAACGGAACCTGAAAACCCAACATCACATTATAAACAGGATAAGAAATCAAAGGGCTGGGGCAAAGTACCTTTTATAGAATTTCCGAATAACAGCTTTAGAGCTAACGACTTGGAAGTTACTAAGGCACTTATAGATGAATATGATGAAGCTTTTTCCGACTTTGCTAACAATAATGCTGAGGTTCAGGAAATTATCATAGTGTTAAAAGGCTATGAAGGCACCGACTTAGCTACATTCAAACAAAATCTAGCTTTTTACAAAGTTGTTAAGCTAAGGGCCGATAACAATAGTGGTGTAGATACATTAGAGTTAAATATCCCAGTGGAAGCGAAAAGGGAGCTGCTAGATCGTTTAGAAGAAAACATATTCATGTTTGGACAGGGCGTAAATGTCAAAACTGACCGCTTTGGTAACAGCCCATCGGGAGCCAGCTTGGAATTTCTCTACCGATCTCTTGATTTAAAAGCCTCCATGTTAGAGCGTAAGTTCAGGCGTAGTGTAAAACGTCTGCTGTGGTTTACAACTGCCTATATCAATATGAAATTTAAAAAAAATTACGATAATAATGATGTAAAAGCAGCCTTCCGCAAAAATATGGTGCAAAACAGTAAAGAAATAGTGGAAATGCTCAAGTCTTCTAGGGATATGATAAGCGATGAAACGATAGTGGGCCTATATCCATTGGTTGAGAACACTACTCAAGAATATCAAAAATTGCTAGATCAAAGGAAAGAACGAGCCAGAAATATCATAGACCTAAGCAAAATAAATATCCATGAATCAGACGATGATTAGCCATGAGCGACATCCGAAACGAGCAATTAAACTTATTTAGTGCTTTCGAGGCTACAGAACAAGCCGCCGAGCATGTTATAACAAGAAATTATGCCCGAAGCCTTGTAGACTTTAAAAGCCATTTGTCAAGTCTTTTTGAACGTTACGAACAAGATGGCAGGTTGCATTATGACGATATGGCTCTATATAACCGACTAGCAAGGTTAAATCATGATGTAAGGGGCCTAACTGTAAATCTCTACAATGAAAATGTAAGGGTAATTAGTAGTACTGTAAAAAGTGGTTACACAACAGGCTTTACAGGACAGGGGGAAATTGTAAGCCGGGCTTGGGGCAATAATTCCTTAATGGGTATTATCCGTGAAGAGGAAATGCATCGGGCGTTAAATAATGACATATCCGGCATACGCTGGGCCGAACGGATGAACTTACGCCGTGAAGAGGCCGCATTTAAAATACGTGAAACCATAGTACAAGGGCTTCATAATGGTGAAACCTACAGGCAAATGGCAGAACGTCTTAATGAAGCTATTGGGCATGATGTGCCTAATGCAATACGAATTGTTCGCACTGAAACCTATAGGGTATTTGCCGAAGCACGAAAGGATCGCCTAGATCGCATACAGGGCATTGACATGACTAAAGAGTGGATAACTGCCCTTGATGAAGTAGTCAGAAGCAATCATAAACCCATGCATGGCGTGAAAGTTGCATACAAGCAAGATTTTAAGTTGCCAAATGGCAATCAAGGCTTTGCACCGGGAATGATAGGTAGTCCAAAAGATGATATAAATTGTCGGTGTTTTTATGTAGTGGATATTCGGGAGTAAATAATAAAGGTTTCAGCTTAATCTGCACAATAAAAGACTTTTGAGTTAAATAAACTACAAGGTCTTTTTTTAGGAGTATACAGAATGAAAGAAATATCCCATATAAAAATAGGCGTTAAAAAGTATGCGATACAGCGACCTATGGAGATTGTCGAGGTCGGCGGCGAATTTTTTGGTACCATAGATTTCCGGAAAGAAGAAATTCAAGTAGCTAATAAACTTCCTCAGCATGACAAAAATCAAGTTTTTATGCATGAAATGCTTCACGGCATATGCAGTCGCTTCGCCATTCTGGGATTAAATCAAGATGAGCAAACAATTGACTTACTAGCAACAGGGCTTTATGAAGCCATAATAGATAACCCCCATATATTCCATATGGAAAATATCTAAATAATGAAGGGAGAATTTTAATGCAAAAAGATGATTTACTAAAACTGGGCATTTCTAATGAAGATGCCGACAAAATTATGGAACTATTCACCGCAGCCACGAAAGATCTTGTTCCCAAGGAAAAACTCGCTGAGGTAGAAGCTGAAAAAGTTCGCCTGGCAACAAGCTTGGCAAAACGTGACCAACAGTTGGAGGAACTGCAAACCTCAGCTACCGATATCGAAACCGTAAAAACACAACTTGCTACAGCAATATCCAAAAACGAAACCGACAGCAGGACCGCCGCCGCAGAACTTGCTACTCTCAGGAAAAACAACGCCTTAGACCTTGCACTTATAAAAGCCGGGGCAAAGAATCCAACAGCAGTTAAAGCCTTACTGGACTTGGATAAAATAAGCCTAGATGGTGAAAATCTTATCGGCTTCAACGAGCAGTTAGAACCAATAAAGACATCTGACGATTATTTATTTAATGAAGGTAGCGACTTGTCCGGACGCACACCGTCCGCAGGAAGCGGCGGCAAACACGCAGATGACACAAAAGAAAATCCGTTTAAAAAAGAAACTTGGAATCTTACTAAGCAAGCGGAAATTTACAAAAAAGACCCAGTCCAAGCCAAAAGACTTGCCACTGCTGCTGGTGAGTCTCCTTCATGGCTTGTGTAATTTAGGAGGTATTTAGACAATGTCTAGAAGAATAACAAAATTAAAAGACGTAATACAGCCAGATATCTTTACAGCCTATGTAATAAATAGAACAATGGAACTATCGGCTCTACTAACATCGGGTATCATTGTTAACAGTGAAGAATTTGACAAACTGGCAAGCGGCCCTAATACCCTTGTTAATATGCCATTCTGGGGAGATTTAGAGGGTGATGAAGAAGATGTCGAAGAAGGTGGATTCTACACGCCGGGCAATATTATCGCAAGCAAAGACGTAGCACGAAAGCAAATGTTTGGTAATTCATGGGGCGCAAACAATCTAACTGCTTTGCTGTCAGGTGATGACCCACTGGCGGCTATTTGTGACTTGGTTGGAGAGTATTGGGCAAGAGTTCTGCAGCGCAGATTGCTTGCTATTTTAGCAGGTATATTTTCTGCATCTACAATGGAGGAAAAAGTTCACGACATATCTGCCCAAAGCGGTAATAGCGGTCTACTGACAGGTGACAGCTTTATAGATGCTGGCCAAAAAATGGGCGATGCAAAAGAACTCTTAAAAGGAGTTATGATGCACTCAGCTACAGAAGCATACCTTGCAAAACGAAATCTCATAAAGTATGAAAAAGAAAGTGAAGGCTCCGACCAAGTGCCGTACTTCATGCGTAAACGTGTAATAGTAGACGATGGCCTTTACTATGATACCAAAGGTAAGACAAGTGAAATGTACTTATTTGGCCCCGGTGCAATTGCCCTTGGTAATGGCAAGCATGAAAAAATTGAAGAAACCGAAGTAGACAGGGATTCTCTGAGTCATGCGGGTGAAGATTATTTTGTGAATCGAAAAATAATTATCATGCACCCAAGAGGCGTTAAATGGGAAGAAAAAGCAGTAGAAAAGAACTTCCCAACACGTGGAGAGTTAGCCAAAGGTGATAACTGGGAGCGTGTATTCGAACCTAAGCAAATTCGTATTGTTAAGCATAAATTCAGATTAGCATAGTCTGAATTTGCGCCAAGAAAAGGAGTTATTATTATGAGTTTATCCACACATCAGCGCATAAGGCGTGCTATGGAAGCAAAACGGCAAAAAGCCGCAGGGGTTTCTGATAATGAAGATATTGAGGATAACAATATAACATTTGAAGACCTTGGCCTTGATAAGTTAGATATTAAGGAATTAAAGGAATTAGCAAAAATAAATCATATAGACTTGACAGGCATAAGCCGTGACAAGACTAAAATCATAAGCCGTATTCTGGAATCTAAAACACAGGTGGATGCTATTGCCGCTCTTGATGCAGACAATAACGATGTGGGCAATAATACAAACAACACTCCTATTCCAGAGGGCGGTGGCAATAAAGCCGAAACAGATGTTCCAATCGCAGGAACAGATGATGGTAGCAAAGATGCTGCACAAGAAGGAAGCGGTAAGGTGGGTGACGTTGATGACCCTAACACCGGAACAACTTAGACAGGGTTACTTTGAAGCCATCAAGCAGTATACTAACAACTTCCATGATATAAAACTAATCGAAGACGCTCCGTTACCTATACGCATAGCGGTAGACAAAATGGAGTCTTTTTTTAAGCGTGATGGAAGTATCCACTCTGAAGGCATTTCCGACCTAAAATTAACATTCAAAGATGTTGATGGTTTACCGCAGGATATTATTAGTCTAATCGCTCCTTACTGCACTGTGAGGTTTTAGATATGGCAGGTGCTAAAGTAGTAAGAGACAATAATCGCTTGCCAGACCTCATGGATATTCTTGACGAACTGCATCGTACAGAAATTCAAATAGGCATATTTGGTAGGGATGATTCTCATTTGCTTATGATTGCCAACGTTAATGAATATGGTGCAACTATTAAGCCAAGAAAAGCTAAACGCCTAGCCGTACCGCTCAACAAAAGGGCAAGAGAACGATCCCCACGCTCATTTAACGACTTATGGCCGTTAAAATTAGATGATGGCAGATTGTATTTAGTCCGCAATAAAGGAGCTAATCAGTTGGAATTCATGTATTGGTTGGCTACGCAAGTAGTTATACCAGAACGAGCGTTCATCCGTGGGGGATTTGATGCAAACGCAAACCGTTTTTCACAAAAAGCAGCGACATTGCTTAAAAAAGTTATAGTAGGAAATCTTAACATGAAGAACTTTTTTGAACTTATGGGTGATTATATTGTAGGTGAGTTAAGAAGGTACCTAAATAATCTTAGCAGCCCAGAAAACTCTTCTGCCACAAAATCGGCAAAGGGCAGGAGCAATCCTTTAGTGGATTCCGGGCGTTTGCGTGACAGTATAACTTACAAGGTGGTGAAAACCTAATGCCCTTCGATTTTACTGCCTTAGTTACTAGGTACTCCATACCAATAATGGTAGAAGAGGAAATAGGTGGTTACCATGACCAAGGAAACGGTGGGAAATGGATACCTACAACTAAAACATGGGAAACTACTGCATCTGTCTTTAATCTTTCAAGCCGAGATGTGCGTGGTTATGCCATACAATATGGTGAAGGGGGCAGTTTTACCCGTGAAGATGTAAGAATTCATGTTCACCAAGAAATTACTATAGGTGCAAAAATAACTTGCAAAAAAGGCACCTTTACAATAAGTACACAAGTAGACTTCTCTGATCATGCTAACGGCTTACGCATCTATATAGGCAGAAGAGCCGGGAAGCGCAAGTTTGCGAAAAAGGAGAACGTTGCAGACGAAACCCTGAACAATGGCGGTGGTATAGATTATGAGTAATATGGAGGAAATCCGAAACGGTATAGTTGAAGGCTTACACGAACACACAGGCGTAATAGTAGTCCCTGCTGATACTACCGACCGCAAGCCTGACTATCCCTATATCACCTATAAAATTCTATCATCGTCCAATAATGCAAACACTTTCAGCTTAGTTGACGAACCTGTTCCTTCGGCAAACCCTGAATATGACTTCGATATATTAACCACACGCATAGAACAACCATATTTCACACTGTCAATAAATACTTATAGTGACTGTGAAATAACATCCGGAAACTTAGTTTCTGACGCAAGGGATTGGTTTGTCTTTCATGGCGAGCTATTTTTTATGGGGCTTAATATCGTGATTGTAAGTGCAGGAAACATAAGTGACCGTGCCCAACAAATAGTAGATGATTATGAAAGCAGGTACGGCTTCGACGTGCGGATCCGAACAGCAAGAGCAATGTCAAGGCGAGTGGCAACCATAGAAGATTTTACATTAGGCGGTATGATTAACCACCAAGAGCATACAGAAACAACTTAATCAACAAATTTGAAAGGAGAGTGAAATAATGGCAAAGCCCGACTTTATCGTTAATATTACCAAACTAACAAGGGCAATAACCCAGCGAGGCTTTGGTTTGCCGCTAATCTTAGGAACTACCAAAGACCATCCATATACATTGTATAACGGTATAACTGAAATAGCAGCAGATTTTCCTGTTACATCTAAAGAATATCGCATTGCCCAGCGTATTTTTGGGCAAAACCCTGCACCACCTCAAGTTGCAATCTTTTCCATTCTACCACTTGAAGGTGAAAACCTAGCGGAACTGCTTCTCGCTACGGTAAACGAAGTAGTGGAAACGAACGATGACTGGTATTACCTAACTTGTACAGAAAATATAGACGAGGTAGTAGAAGCCCTTGGCGGCTGGACAGAAACCCAGATAAAAACTTTCTGGACAACCACCCAGAACCTGACGCTGGTAAATCAACTTGAATACGAAAACACAATTGTCATGTATCACGAAGATGAAAATGCTTATGTGGCCGAGGGACTTGTCTCGGTAGCGGCAACCAATGATCCCGGCTCCTTGACGTTTAAGTTTAAAGGAGTACAAGGGGTTAGGGCTTCCGAAATACGAGCTACTGATCTAACAGAATTGCACAGGAATAGCGGCTTTTCGTACATTCGTAAAAAGGGAGTATTACAAACCACAGAAGGCACAGCTACCAATGGTGAGTATATTGACATTGTTATGGCTGCCCATTGGATAAAGGTACGCATGGAAGAAGAAGCCGCACGTGTAGCCGTAAACACAAAGAAAATTCACTACGACCGCCGAGGTATAGCCTTGCTTGTATCTATAGTAGACAAAGTCCTGCATATAGCCGGACGCATGGGGATTGTTCGTGTTGATGAGAACGATAACTATGTCTATAGCATAACCGCCTTGCGACGTGACCAAGTTCTACCGAATGAAGTTGCTAACCGTGTATATAACGGCATTGACTGGGAAATTGAAATTGCAGGTGCCATACATTCCGGCACCATTAGTGGACGCTTTGTAATCTAATGCCGGAGGTGAAAATAAATGGCAGATATACCAGCAGTAAGAACGTATGATTCTAAAGAATGTAACCTTGTGATCAACGGCATAGTAATAACAGGCGTGGCAGAAGGTACTTGGATACAAGCTGAACGTAGCGAAGACGATTTTACAGAACATGTTGGCGCACATGGAGAAGTTGCCCTTGCGGAAAGTAATAACTTTACAGGCGAAATAACTTTTACTCTTGAAGCAACATCGCCGTCTAACAAGATGCTGTATGATTTATCTATGCTCAGAGGTATACGTTCTATCGTTCCGGCGATTGTCGTAGATGCAAATGAGCATGGCGGCATACGGATAAGTTCGGAGCAATCAAGAGTGCGCCGTCCAGCCAATTGGGAGTCCGGCCCGGAAATAACACAGCGAGAATAGAAGCTGTTCTGTGCATCATTAGAATTTGCGGCATAGTTTTAAATGCCTATTAAATAGCAAGCAAACCAACACTAATAAGCCTTTCAGGGGCTTTTTTTAATTTGAAAAATTGGAGGATACAAATATGGCAAAACCAAAAGTAATTGGCTTCGGTCAAAAAAAGGTTGTAATTGATGGTACCGAATATACCCTGCAAAAGATACCGTTTAGAAGCTATTTAGAAATGGAAGACCGTTGTACTAACAGAAACGGTCAACTCCAAAAAGCTTCTTACTTAACCGAACTATTTAAACATTGCGTAGTGAACCAAAGGGTTACACTGGAAAGCTTTGATGGCAACTTCGGCGCGGCAAGTGAACTTGCAGGTGAAATCGAATCCTTTCTTAAGTCCAAAACTGACAAAAATCCAGATACGGAAGAAAGCGAAGGATAATTTCATTTTTTGGCGGCTTATTTATGATGGAGGGCTTCCACCGTCTGAGGTATTTAAAATGGACGAGGAAACTCTCTTTGAAGCAGATGCCGCACTGGACATTTATCATGAAAAAATGGAACAAGCAGTGAAGAAAAATCAAAAGAAAAAGTAGGCTCTTATAGCTAATAGTGGAGGTGACGGATGTGTCTGATGCGGCAAGAGACTTGTTCATGTCAATCGGCTTTGACGGCATATCCGCATCTCGTGGCCTTGACAACTTAAACAGGCGAGTAGATAACACACGAGACAATATAGGTAATATAGGATCAGGGCTTGGGAGTATGGGGGCAACTTTTGACACCCAAATGTCCGGGCTTGATAAAAATTTTACTTTGTGGGAGCGCAACTCAGGCGAGTTTGCAACCACTATGCAACGCAAGCAAAGGCAAATAGACCTTGTTACAGACAAAGCTGCCCTACTAGAGCGCGAAATAAGCCGCACTTCTGGGGAACTTGGCACTGTAACAAGAGAATTTGGCGAAAATACAGAAGCCGCAGGACGTTTGCAAAATCAATTGCTGGATTTACAAATACAGCAAGCAGACTATAACAGGGAACTAAAACGCTTACAAAGTTTTGATTGGGATGCCTTTGGGCGTGTAGGTCAAGGCTTTACCGATATCGGTCGAAGTATGACCTTGGGAATCACAACTCCTTTAGTAGCAATCGGCGGTTTAGGACTACGAACATTCGTAGACCTAGAAGATAACTGGGCTGGTGTTCAAAAAGTAACCAGTGGTACAACCTACGAGCTTGAACAATTAAGGCGTGAAATGCGTTACCTAGTTACATATGGCAACGTACCGCTACCAGTAACAGAGATGTATGGCATAGCGCAAGCAGCAGGACGCTTGGGCATTCAAATTGATAATGTAAAAGGTTTTGCGGAAACAACCGCAATGCTTGGAACTGTAACCAATATGACGGCAGAACAAGCCGCCACAGATATGGCACAGTTCGCAACAGTAATGCAAATGCCCCAGGAGCAGTTTGACCGCCTAGGTTCAACGCTAGTGGGTTTGGGCAACAACATGGCAACAACAGAGTCAGACATAATGCGAATGGGTGCAAGGCTTACTGGTGCAGGTAAAACAGTAGGGCTTGCAGAAGCTGAGGTATTAGGCTTTGCGGCGGCGTTTTCATCTTTGGGAATAAATGCTGAGGCTGGCGGCAGTGCATTTACAAATGTAATGCTATCCATGCAGGACAGTATATTCAAAGGTGATGAACGCTTAGAAACCTTTGCTTTTGTAGCTGGAAAAAGTGTAGACGAATTCGCGCATAAATTTGAAACAGATGCATCCGGGGCAATAATCTCATTTATCGAGGGATTAGGAAGCCTTTCGGATGCTGGATATAATACTAGTGCAATATTTGCAGACCTTGGATTTAACGGTATAAATGTTCAGGATATTTTGCGCCGTGGAGCAGGTGCAGGAGACACCCTGCGAAACGCTATAGAATTAGCAAATAAATCATGGGAAGAAAACACGGCCCTAACAGAAGCTGCTGGCAAACGATACGATACAACAGCCGCACAAATTCAAGTATTTAGAAACCGCCTATCCTTATTAAGTGACCAAATAGGTTCAGATTTACAACATCAATTCCGTGGGCTAATTGATATAGGTAACAGGGCAATATCTTGGCTATCAAACTTAGATGACCGCACAAGACGCATAATTATAACCGTTGCAATGGTTGCCGCCGCTATTGGCCCTGTCCTTTTAGGTATTGGTGCTGCAATCAGCATGATTATTAAAATGAAAGCTACCATCGTAACACTTAAAAAAGGCTTTGGCATAATGAGGGGTGTTTTTGGCGGCGGCGGTAAAGCTATAGGGCTTCTACTCTCCCCTATAGGCAAAGTAATACTAGTGGTAGGTGCGTTTATTGCCATAGGTGTACTGTTATTTAGAAACTGGGACAGAATAACAGAATGGTTTAGTAACCGCTTCCCGGCTGCATTTGAAAGAATAACCAGCGTTATTGAAAGAGTAAGAAACTTTATATCGGACAATATGGAACACTTTAAGGGCATATTTTCTGGTTTTACTGATTTTATCGGGGGCATATTCAGTGGTGACCTAGACCGTGCCTTCGGCGGCCTACGCAATATATTCAGTAATGTTGGTGCAATAGCAGCACCATTTGTTGATGGTATGCGCGAACGCTTCCCGGAGGCTTTTGAAATAGCAGAGGGCGTATTTAGTTGGTTTGGAGGATTTTTAACCGATATATAGGCAACTTCCAAGGGATATTTTCAGGCTTTACCGATTATATATTCGGTATTTTTACAGGGGATTTCGACCGCGCCTTCGGTGGACTTGGCACCATCGTAGATAGTGTTGCAAATATTTTTCAATCTTTAATAGGCCCATTAGAAGACCGTTTCCCTGCTGTGTTTGGCTTCATAAGCGGTGTAATTGAGAATTTTAGAGATACCGCCCACAGGTTACTTGACAACATTAAGGGTATTTTTGAAGGTGTAGTAGATTTTGTTGCTGGAATATTCACAGGGGACTGGAAACGTGCGCTTGGCGGCTTGGGCGAAGTTCTCAGAAGCAGCGTAGGACTTATTGTAAACATTGCGCTAGGTGGATTTAACAATATAATGGGCTTTTTCCGAATGCTTATATCTCCATTGCAAGACCGATTCCCATTGATATTCGGTATCATTTCCGACCATTTAGATATTTTCAGCGATACAATTACAAGTATTTTTGACGGAGTAAAACGAATTTTTGGTGGAGTAATTGACTTTGTCATTGGCATATTCACAGGAGATTGGGAACGTGCATGGGATGGTGTTGTAGACATCTTCGGTGGTATCTTCGGAACACTGGGTGCAATAGCAAAAGCCCCAATAAACAGTGTTATAAGTCTAGTAAATCGTGCAATTGAAGGCATAAATAGCATAAGCGTAGATGTGCCAGACTGGGTTCCATTTGTTGGGGGGAGTAACTTTAGCTTAAATATTCCCCAAATTCCTATGCTTGCAAAGGGTACGAGTTTCCACGCAGGAGGCCCAGCCATTGTTGGTGAAAAAGGGCCAGAACTTGTAAACCTTCCAAGGGGTTCAGAAGTTATACCAAATGACAAAACTACAAGGTTATTATCCGGCTTGTGGAGAGACAAAAACGAAATGAAGCTGGCTGCAGCCATTAAAGGCATAGCTCCTAAGGAACTGGATGCAAGTAGCACAAAAACCGCCAGCAAGATAACCACCCTTGGACACAGGAACAGACCTAAAACTGTCGACAGTTACAGTATTGATAAATTTGATACTGCACCGTCAAGAAATAAAGGTCTGGCAGGGTATATCATGCCCCCTGAACTTAAAGTCATTATTCAAAAAATAGAAATAGGCGGTGATGGCGAACTTCCGGAGGGCAGACTAGTAGAACTTATTTATAAGCTGAAAGAAGCCCTAAAAGATGTATTCGGTGAGTTATGGGAAGATGCTTGGTATAATCTAAGCCTTAAATATCCAAACATTACAGAAACATAAAATCAGATCAGAATGGAGGTAGACAGCATGGCAATAGGCGGCGTAGCAGTTTTAGAAGATGTTTTGCTTGATGTGGTAGAAGCAGACAAGCCGACACGGATTTATGAAGTAACCAGTAAGGCAGTAGAAGACGGAGTAAACATATCTGATCATATGCATGAACGCCCAATTACCCTGTCTATCTCTGGTATGATTTTAGGCCCAGATGCATGGACACGGCTACAACGTATAATTCAATATCAGCAAAATAGGCAGCTTATAACCTATACAAACAGGGTTATACACTCTGGCATGGCAATAACGAGCATAGATACCAACCACGGCGGCGACACAGCTAACGGCGTAAAGCTTACAATAAAAATGAAGCACGTACGCCGGGCAAGGCCGCAACAAGTCAGAGTAACCAGCGTACCCCCTGCCATAGCTTCTAAGGCTCAAGGATCGCAAAATGCTGGCACGCAGCAACCTCAAGGAACAGCCAAGCAGTTCAATAATAAAGAATCGGATACACGCATTGCCAATATTGCAAGAGGTTTTAGCGGCGGTGGTACTGGCGGTGGCGGTGGTGGTGGCGAATTAACAATGATTGCGTAGGGGGCAGCACAAAATGTCAGACTACAAATTTATTGCAATAGATAAGGAACTAGTCCCTTATAGGTTTGAAATAACCCTTGCAGGGCATACCTTCGGCTTTGAAATAAGATATAATGCCATGCGCGACTTTTTCACGGTAGATCTTTACAGAGGTGATAATCTTATTGTTACTGGAGAAAAGGTTGTATATGGTAGATCGCTATTCCTTAACCAGCAGCACTTAGATGTACCTACCGTGCCCATAATTCCTTATGATTTATCCCTAGCTGCAAACAGGGTAACATGGGAAAACCTAAATAATACAGTATTTTTATGGCTTCTAAAGGGGGGGCTTGAAGATGGATAGTTTCTGGGTAAGACAATGTACTGTAATAGCTGGCGGTAGACAATTTGCCTTGGGTGATCTAGATATAGAATTTTCCGTGCCTTTTGACAATGACGAAGAACCGGACATTGCAAATTTAACAATTTTCAACCTTTCCGACAATTCAATCAACTCTATACAAAAAGAGCAAAATGTAATATTAAACGCAGGGTATAGGGGGGATGTTGGCACAATATTCAAAGGCACAATACAAAAAGCCCTAACACGCTGGAATGGTGTAGATAAATTAACGGAACTGACCATAGGTGACGGCGCACAGCAATGGCTTACCAAACATGTAAGTGTAGCCTACGGCGAAAACATAACCGCCAGTGCAATCCTTGGGGATTTAACTGGGAGGTTCGGTCTAGAACTTGGCAAACTTAATCTAGTTAATGACCTTACTTATCCAAAAGGACGCATTATCGACTGTAGCCTAAAAGATGCAATAATTCAAATAGTTCATGAATGTTCTACCGAGTTTAAAATATCACAAGGCAGAATATTTATAATGCCCTATGATGAAGGCATACCCACAGGATTCTTGTTAAACAAAGACACAGGCTTGATAGGAAGCCCAGAGATATTTGAAAAGGAAGAAAACGGCATAACCCTAAAAGGTTACAAGGTTAAGATGCTTCTAAACCATAGAATTACAATAAACAGTATATTACAAATCCAAAGCAGAACTGCCAACGGTACATATCGGGTGCTGCAAGGCAGACATATCAATAATGGCAATGATTTTTTAACAATAGTGGAGGTGCTAGGGTAATGGCAAATGCGGATAAAGTTTTTAAGCAAGTGTTCAATGAGCACTTAAATAATCTTCATACCGGTATGCCTTGTACTGTTATAGAACTTACGCCTAAACTTATAATACAACCAAATTTTCAACGTAGGAAAAGCGGCGAAACAAATAGCTACCCACCCATAACAGACCCACCAAAGCTATCCCATGTACCAGCCTTGAAATTAGGCGATACGGTTTTTGTAATATTTGCGGAAAGAGCCTTAGACCATGTAGGTGATCGCCGACACGATTTAAGGGATGCAGTAATAATAGGTACGTTCTGATGGAGAAGCGAACTTTCAAACTGTCAAACGGTGACATAACTTTTGATACAGACCGCAATATAACGTTTGTAATAGGCGATGATGAAATAGCCCAAGCCTTGGAAAGAGCCTTTACAACAAATGCTGGCGAATGGTTCTTAAACGCTAATCACGGCTTAGAATACCCCATGATACAGGGTAAAAAAGGGCTTAAAGATGAAATTGTACAAATGGCAGTAATACGCTGTGCATTACAAGAAGTTAGAGTTCAGGAAGTTCTTGATATAGAAATTCAACGTGACGTAATAAGGCGTACCATAGATATAACATTTCAATGCAGGGTAGATACTGGGGCAGTTATTACTGTGCCTTTTTTATTTGAATAAAAACAACCATAGTCCAAGGCAAGGAGGTGAAGTATATGTCTGACTTTGGCTTAACCATTCAAGGTTTTAGGCGAAAACCCTACACGCAACTAATCATAGACAAAACAGAACGTGCAAGGGATTTATTCGGTGAAGATATAGAAACTTCTGATCGCAGTCCTCTTGGGCTTTATATTCAATCTGAGGCATGGGAAGAGTCTAAGTTATGGGACAAAATGGAGAATGTCTATTATTCTGCATTTATAGATGATGCCGAAGGCAAGCAACTGGACGGCCTTGTTAAATATATAGGTCTTTTTAGAAAGCCAGCACTGCACTCCATAGGCGAGGTGCGTATAGAGGGGCGTGTAGGCAAAGAAATACCTATGGGCACAAAGTTACGCACTGAAAGCAACATAATATTCCACACCACTGCTGCCATTGCAATAAATGACGAGGGCTACGCGATAGCGGTTATTAAAGCCGTGATTCCGGGACATACAGGTAATGTAACAGCAGGACGGATAGACCGCCTTTTTAATCCAGTCAAGGGCATAACAAGCATAACCAATCTGAAACGCACAAGTGGCGGCCTTGAAATAGAAACGGATGAGGAACTAAGAGACCGCTACTATCGATCACTATCCAGAAAAGGTAAGGCAACCAGAGCGGCAATAGAGGCGGCGATCCTAGAACTCCGAACGGTAAAGGATGCTTTAGTGTTAGAGAACGACACAATGGAAATTGATTTAAATGGAATCCCTCCTAAAGCTATTGCACCCTTTGTATATGATGGCAATCCACAGGAAATTGCAGCAGCAATACTTGCCACAAAGTCCGCAGGGATACAGTCTTATGGAGACATTGTCCTAGATGTAATGGATAGCCGTAACCATCCCCATAAAATTGGTTTTACAGTAGCAAGTAGTATCAAAATCTATGTAGATGTTACTTTAATTCGCAATGCAATGTTCCGTCCAGGTTACGAAGAAACTGTCCGTACAGCGATAATTCGTTATATTGGTGGCCTTGACTTAGATGGTTCAGAGTTTAGGGGGCTTGGGCTTGGACAGTCGATAGTTCATTCGAGAATCGTAGCATTAACCCACGACCAGGGCATTAATGATGCTACTGTACGCATAAGCACAGATGGTGACAACTGGGTAGAACATAACATAGACATGCCTATAATGCAGATTGCAATTACAGATTATGAGAAAGTGGTGGTCAAATAGTGATTGTTCATAATCCTAATATGCAAGAATTAGAGCACCCTTCTACCCATTTAACGGATAACTACAAAAAAGATAAAAACAGCAACAATTACAAGCTTCTTGACCTAGGACATCAGGAACACAAGGAAATTATGCGCACCCTGCGCTTAATAGAAGCATGGCGCGACATAGATAATGCCGAGGGTTTTACCCTTGATAAAATAGGCAAAAACGTCTTGGAAATGCGAGAAGGTAGAGCTGATCCGGAATACCGTAAAGCAATTAAGATAAAGATTCGGAGCAACTTATCTGCTGGCTTGGTTGAAGACTTCAATGTCATATTGGAAATTTTATTCGGTGGGAATTTTAATTTTATAAGCGAAACTTGGCATCAGGAAAAATATAATTACGAACCAGCAGGAAACGCACTATCTCTATCTAATCTCAGCAATAGTCAACTTTTAGAGCTTTCTCGTGTACGCAGTGTTTTATCCGAAATAAAAGCCGGTGGCGTCCGCTTGGTTTGGGATCTAAATTGGTTGCTACCATTCTCAAATCAAAACATTAACAATTTTCTGTTTAACCAATTTAAATGGGATGCTTCAGTTCACAATATCACACGGCCTACAAGAAGGGGCAATAGATGGGACGGTACTTTTCTATTTGACGGCAGCGAGAACTGGAATGGAGGCGATGTGTATCATTGCATACATTTTCCCCTTTTTAAAATGCTATTTAGAATTGCTAAAAGCACGCCCAAGCTAGAAACATCTCAATTCTTCGTTAGTGGGCTAAAGGCATCTAATGTGCAAAAAGGTATTTCCGGGCGTTTACTTGTAAATCAAACAACGAGCTGGGATGGTAAATATAGTTTTGATGGTAGCATCAGCTTTACAGGTAAAAATATTTTAATGGAGGAGGTTTTGTAAATGTCAGAAAAAAAGCGCACAAGTGTTGTCACGCTACATAGGCGCATTCAATTGTGTAAAGCAACAAGTGGGGGAATATCAGCAATATCACCAATTACACATGTTGCCTTTGGGGATGGTGGAACAGATGGAGATGGTAAGCCAATTATGCCGTTAGAAACTGCGACAGCGTTAAACAATGAAATTGCACGGTACCCTATTAACAGTGTAAGTTATCCGATTGAACCGCCTACTACTGCTAGATATACAGTTTCAATCCCTGAAAACGATATGGCTGGGGCTAAGATTACCGAAGCGGCATTGGTAGATTCTGATGGGTTTCTACATGCAATAAAAACATTCTATGTAAAACAGAAGGATGCAGAAGTAGTCTTTACTTTTGTGTTTGACGATGAATTTTAGAAAGGTTGTGAAAATATGTCGAATCCCTTTTATCCTGTACCTTCCGACCCAAAATATGATCCATTTATACCGAGTATTTTAGATACTGACCCGGTGCGAGCCTCTACAAGTGTTAATCCAATTAATGCGCAGTTGATAGAAAACACTCATTACTTAAGGCAACAAATAGTAGCCCTTAGTGCGAAAATAGAAGCATTAACGGGCTTTTCTATTTCCGGGTCAGTAGATGGTTACGACAGCTTGCCCGACTCAAGCGAACTAACTATTGGTATACTTTTTGTTGTTCGTAATGATAAAAACAACGATGGTAAAGCCGCCATTTATGAAGTAACAGAAGACGGTTGGTTATTTGTTGCGTTATTGGAAATTAATTTTTCCGATATTGAAGCTGATATACAAAAGCTTTTTAACTATGTGAATGAACTCAATTCTTTAGTTGATGTGGCTATTAGTACTCGCGCTCCAGCCGACACGGCACTAAGCAACACTACGTGGACAGACGACCTTGCTGTGCGTCTTGACGCACAGACTAATCGCAGATCAGGCATGTTCCGCCGTGAATGGTGGGAGCCAGGAACATATGAGTTTACGGTGCCAAAAGATTTACCGATTGTGGACGTAATTGACGGTATCGGGTATGGCGAAGGCTTCATTACTGCTTGTGCCGCTGGTGCCGGTGGCGGTGCTACCGGAGGTAGTTCTAGCGTTGAAAATGGCACTGCTGGAGGATCTACTACGTTTGGCAATCTATTGACACTGCTAGGTGGTGCTGGCGGACGAGCGGCAACTGGCCTACCCCGTGGCATCGGCGGCGAAGCTGGTGGTCCCGGTGGTGGTCGTGGCGGTGATGGTAGCGATACTGTCAGTGGTACACAACCTGCAATTATCGGGCATGGCGGCGGTGGTGGGGCTAGCCTTGGTGGCGGCGGTGAAGGTGGCAGCAACATTAGTAGCCATTCATTTGCTCAAGCTGGAAGGCGCGGACGCGGGGCTAATGGCGGCAGGCCCGGCCAAAGCTCAACTTGGTTCCAAATGCCGTCCCTTTTTGGCCTTGCGGGGCTTTTTGGTACTCATGCAACTGGACAACTGTGGGCAACCGCGCACGGCTCAGATGGGGGCACTGGTGCTGGTGGTGGTGGCGCATCTGGGCAGGCTATAGGTACAGGTAATCGAGGCGGTGCTGGCGGCGGCGGCGGCGGTGATTCTGTAATTTTCTTCAGAGTCCTCCTTATTCCTGGAGAGACATATCTAGTAACTGTGGGTGCTGGTGGTATTGGTGGATTAGGCAACAACGTAGGAGGCCGTGGCGGCGATGGTATGTTAAAAATAGAATGGTGGGTGTAGGATGAATAGATTTGCAATAGTTCACAGCTATAAAGTGCACCAAATAATACAGCAAGAAACTATGCCAGTATATGGCCCAACTCCTAGCGGTGGAATCCTCAAAATTATAGATATTACGAATAATCCAGATGTTAAAGAGGGTTGGGGTTATGACGCAGAAACAGGTAGCTTTAGCGAACCAATACCGCCCGAATCTGTAGAAGCTGAATATTATGCAATACTAGATCACTGGGGTTATGTAGTTAACCAAGTATCGGTATCATTGGGTGAAATGCCCCCGGATGGTGCTATTAGATTAAATGCACCTTGCCCACACTATACCGGATGTAAGTATGAAGGCGGCGAATTTATCACAATGGAAGTAATCTACGAGAAACTAAATCAAATATATGCGCTGTTAGCGCAGAAAAAATAACATGTAGGAGTGAATACAACATGTACATTATTAGTATTTTATTAGTCGCCCTTTTACTAATAGGGCCAAGTAATACAGAAGACAAGACAGTTAATATAGAAATAGCCAGAGGTTATTACATGTGTCTAATAGGTGATACTAGACCTGTTTTCACAATGTATAAGATACCAGCATCCACACTAAACCGTCTGTGCAGCAGTTATACAGGCGGTTTTACTTCCCTTCACAATGGCTGCGACACTCTTACTTCATTGCCTTTTACTGATGAGGAGTTAGAGATTTTGTATAGGATTGTATGGGCTGAAGCACGTGGTGAGGATTATAAAGGACTTATCTTAGTTGTCAATGTCATTCTAAACCGCATGAACAGCCCACAATTTCCAGATACAGTTCGGGATGTCGTCTTTCAACAAAATCAGTTTTCGCCAATAGCTAACGGTGCATTTGATAGAGCAATCCCTGATGAACGAATA
>Ga0123355_10004880_pt1 | contig 19518 bp, 13 predicted proteins | sample TergutEmb28metaG_3_FD_89872 | JGI IMG/M metagenome (GOLD analysis project Ga0123355, IMG submission 89872) | Embiratermes neotenicus P1 segment gut microbial communities from Petit-Saut dam, French Guiana - Emb289 P1 | ecosystem: Host-associated > Arthropoda: Insects > Digestive system > Gut ...
CGTGGGAAACATAGACAGGTATCCAACATATAAAGGTGGAAAAGTTACGGAGGTGGTCGTATATGCAAACTACATAGGACTTTGCCGGTTCTACCGATATGTGGTCAACATCAGCAGGTGGTCTCCTTATGAAGGTGGTCAACTTGACAGGTTTTACTGTATATACTAGAATGTCTGCTATTTGAATGGTGTCTTGCTCTTCTTCCTGTAGATACTGTAAGACTCCATCCAGTGTCCTGATGGGTATCGTAAGTTGCACTGAGTTATACCCACCTACCACTATGGTAAGTTTGATACACCTTGATCCTTTTTAAGGCTTAGTGCTTAGAAGGTCAGGTATGGACACCCGCGCGGCTGAACAAGATAGTAGCCTCCTCCACTCCACGCCCGCAAAGTCTTACCCGCATCCGCGGATACAATTATAATTTATGTTTCAAGCGTAAAGAACGGCATTTATTTTGCAAAGACGTAAGTTGAATGTAAATTCAGTTCACAAGTTTCATATACATATATATATATATTCACAATGACCAAGCGAGCAGATCAGCTTGATGACAATGCGCCTCTCATTTTACAGCTCTCATGCAGGCTTTTTTTGGCAAAGCATCACATCACCCAGGTCTCTCAGTCCCACTACAGTCCATGCTTGGCTCCCTGCGACTTCTGGCTTTTCCCAAAGCTAAAATCGCCGTTGAAAGGGAGATTTTTTGTGAATGTGGCGGTCACAGTACACAATGTCCATCAACGGCGTCTCACTGCCGACTGACTAGCCCCACGGGAGAGTGAGTGTTCACGGATGCGCAGTAAAGTCACCTCGGACTGGCTGCCAAGACACATAAAGGTTACGCAACCGGTTCTCGAGATATTCGAAATGGACAGATACTTTCCGGACAGCCCTCATATATATATATATTATATATATATATGTTTAAAAAGTTTGGAAGTGTATGTTGGAAATAATTTAAATCAAGGAAGGCGTGTAAAAGCTCAATCTTTTAGAATAAGGCTGATCCAAAACTATGAAAATGATATCGTTTATTGCACGAATTAGTCATGTGATGAGTGGTTCCCCGTCACCACGGCATTGCGCATCCACCGGTTGCGGATGGAGGAGCGACCTCCAATATGGAGGGTGGCTGCGAATATATTGAATAAGCAGTCGTGGGCAGCCGACAAAGGTGGTCCTCCAGCTTGGGGGTTGGGCGAGGTGCTAAAAACAACTCCCCGTTAAAACGTAACTTGTTACGAAATATTCACAGACAACGCCTCGGACTTGGACTGATACTTTGGTACGACCTAAGCAACGAAAGAGAGACATGAGATTTTGTACCTGGAATGTTATGAGTCTGTATAGGGCAGGCTCACTTATGGCAGCAGCCAGGGAATTAGCTAGATATAAATTAGATTTAGTGGGGGTACAAGAGGTTAGGTGGGACAGAGGGGGCACAGTAAGAGCAAGGGATTATAATTTCTTCTATGGAAAAGGAAATGTAAATCATCAGTTGGGAACACCATTCATTTTACACAGAATAGTATCAGCAGTAAGAGATTATAGATTGTAAGCGATAGGGTGTCATATATATTTGTGAGAGGTCGCTGGTGTAATGTTATTCTAAATGTGCATGCACCACGTGAGGAGAATAGTGATGATTCAACAAACAGTTTCCACGAGGAATTGAAGCAGGTTTTTTTTATATAATTTTCTTAAGCACCATATGGAAATTATATTAGGAGATTTTAAAGCAAAAGTGGGGAGAGAGAATATCTTCAAACCGACAATTGGGAATGAGAGTCTACATCAGGTTAGTAATGATAATGATGTTAGAATTGTAAACTTTGCCACATCAAAGAATTCAGTTCTTAAGAGCACGATGTTCCCAAACCGAAACATTCATAAGTACACCTGGGACTCTCCTGATGGGAAAATTCACAACCAGACTGATCACATATTGATAGATAGGAGATGGCATTCGAGCATGCTACGGAGATGTACGAAGTTTCAGGGGAGCTAATTATGATACTGATCACCATCTGGTGGTTGCAAAAGTTGGGGAAAGATGGGCAGTAATTAAACAAGCAGCACAGACGTTTGATGGGGAAAGATTTAATCTGAGGAAGCTAAATGTGCTGGAGGTTAAGAAACAATATCAGGTTGAGACTGCAAACAAGTTTGCAGCTTTGGAAAACTTAAGTGATGATGAGGACATAAATAGGTCTTGGGAGAACATTAAAGAGATAAAAACCTCGGCTAAGGAGAGTCTAGGTCTGTACGAATTGAAGAAGAAGAAACAATGGTTTGATGAAGAATGTTTAGGTTTTTTAGATCAAACGAAGCAGGCTAAAATGCAGTGGGTACAGGATCCAAGCCACAGCAATGTAGATGATTTAACAATTTAAGACGTGATGCTAGCAGACATTTCAGGAGCAAAAAGAAGGCATATCTGAAAGCTAAAATTGAAGAACTTGAAACTAACAGTAAGGTCAAAATTTGTAGGGAATGTCATAGGGGCATCAGTGACTTTAAGAAGGGTTACCAGCCTAGAACTAATAAATTGAAAGATGACAAAGGTGATTTGGTTCCAGACTCCCACAGTGTTTTGGTTAGGTGGAGGAACTATTTCTTCCAGCTATTCAATGTACATGGGGTTAATGAGGTTAGGCAGACAGAAATAGACACAACAGAAGCACTAGTATCTGAGCCAAGTGACTCTGAGGTTAAGTTTCCTACTGAAAATCTCATAAGTCACAAATCACCAGGCATTGATCAAATACCAGCAGAACTGATTAAAAGAGGTGGTAAGACAATTCGCTGTGAGATTCATAAACTTATAATTTCTATGTGGAATAAGGAGGAGTTGCCTAAGGAGTAGAAGGAGTCGACCATACTCTCTGTCCATAAGAAGGGTGATAAAACAAATTGTAGTAATTACAGGACCCTATCACTTTTGCCAACTACATACAAAATTTTATCCAACATTCTGCTGTCAAAGTTAACTCCATAGGCAAAGGAAATAATTGGGGATCATCAATGTGGATTTAGACGCAGCAAGTCAACTACTGATCATATATTCTGCATTCGTCAAATACTTCAGAAAAAATGGTAATACAATGAAGCAGTGCATCAACTCTTTATAGACTTCAAGAACGTTTATGATTCACTTAAGAGAGAGATCGTATATAATATTCTTATTGAGTTTGGTATTCCCATGAAACTGGTAAGGCTAATAAAAATGTGTCTGACTGGAGTCCGTGTAGGCAAGAATTTGTCCGACATGTTTCCTATTAGGAGTGGTTTTAAACAGGGAGATGCTCTATCGCCATTGCTTTTCAAATTTGCTTTAGAGTACGCCATTAGGAGGGTTCAGGTAATCCAGGTTGGAGTAAAATTAAATGCTACACATCAGCTCCTGGTTTATGCCGGTGATGTTAATGTATTGGGAGGGAGCGTACCTACCATAAAGGAAAAAGAAGCTTTGGTAGCGGCTAGTAAGAGATTGGACTAGATGTAAATGCTGATAAAATTAAGTACATGGTAATGTCTCGAGATCAGAATGCAGAACGAAGTCACAGTATGAAGAGTGATAATAGTTCCTTTGAAAGGGTGGAAGACTTCAGATATTTGGGAACAACTTTAACATATCAAAATTCTGTTCAGGACGAAATTAAGAACAGAATGAAGTCAGGGAATGCTTGCTCTCATTCGGTCCAGAATCTTTTGTCTTCCAGTTTGCTATCCAAAAATTTAAAGATTAAGATATCCAGAACTATAATTTTGCACGTTGTTTGTATGGGCGTGAAACTTGGTCGCTGACGTTGAGGGAGGAACGTAGGCTGAGGGTGTTTGAGAATAGGGTGTTGAGGAGAATATTTGGGCCTAAGAGGGATGAGGTAACAGGGGAGTGGAGAAAACTACCTAATGAGGAGCTTAATGATCTGTACTGCTCACCCAATGTTGTTCTGGTGATAAAATCGAGAAGAATGAGATGGGCGGGGCATTAGCGCGTATGATGGAGGGGAGAGGCGTGTACAGGGTTTTGGCAGGGAAACCTGGGGGAAAGAGACAAATGGGGAGACCCAGACGTCGATGGGAGGATAATATTACGATAGATCTTCAGGAAGTGGGATGTGGGGGTATGGACTGGATCGAGTGGCTCAAGATTGGGGCAGGTGGCGAGCACTTGTGATTGCGGTAATGAACTTTCGGGTTCCATAAAATGTGGGGAATTTCTTGACTAGCTGCAAACCGGTTAGCTTCTTAAGAAGGACTCTGCTCCATGGAGTAAGTACTTAAGTAAGTAAGTAAGTAAGTAAGTAAGTATTGCATGAATTAGTTTTGGCTGTATTTTTCAGTTTATATCTTCCTCTCGGGTTCAAAAGTTATGAATTATCAGTGAGAGCACTGCGCCAAGCGATATAAAGAAAGAGGAATTATCGTAGTTAGATCTGTCAGTAAACTCGACAATACTATTTCGGTGAGAAAAAAAAATCTGCAACGTACTTGCCTCTTTCGGGATAATTCTGTTCAGAAATACGATGTCATTTGCGTTTGGTTTGAGTTCCGTCCTATTGTTCTGAATCACGCGTCCTGCAACGGAGGAGAAGCTTCTGTAGGGCTGGGTTGGATGTCGGGTTGACGTGAATGTGACAGGCCAACTTGGTAAGATTTGGTTAAGTCTCATGCTGACAGCAGCCATCAAGACCATGACACACTGCAGTAGCCTGAATCATCTTAACACCTGTACTTAGACACGTCGTGCTTCCTGATCTTCGACGTTACACATATTGCAGCTGAAGAAGCTTCACTGTCGGACGAATCCTCCCACTCGTCGAACTTTCCCATTATTGGTTTCTTCTTCTTCAACAGGAGGCTGTGCATTATTTTCATCCTCTTTATTTTGAAATTGGGTTTTCTTTAACGTAAACCTCTTTGCTTCAGCTTTCACTTCTTTTTCAGCATCGTAGAGGAATTTAAGCCGGACGGTTCTTGGCAAACGGAAGTGTATTAAAAGAATAAAACGTTCAAACACGTGTTAATTAGAGCAACATAGGTAATCGCCGAAGCAGATGCCAATTTAACAGTCGAAACGCGCACCATTCGTTGTTATGCTGTGCGTGAAGGCTGTACGACATGGTTTCTTAGACAATGGATCGCGCACCACTGTTTACTAGTATGCGGCCTTAAGAAAATACCGAATTATAAAGAAGGATACAAATTTTACGTAATAAAACATAAGCGAAGCTATTTGCTAACACGCAACAAGTAATTTTCACCCTAGAACAGGCCACGTTGGCCCCGAGGGGGAGTATAAAGTGACGATAATATCGTAAAAATTATATGAAATATGAGTATGACCGTTTCATTGTAATATAAAGTTTGTAGCACTTGAGAGATCTCCCAGAGCATATTTGACCTTGATTTTGACTATTTGTAAAGAACGCCTGATGATCGACATCGATCGAAACATGTAGCATTAAAATAAAAGAAATACCATTTCTTTTTCGAATGGAACAGTATATGTTTGTGTGAGTGCTCCAACATCACACACGTAACGCATGCCTGCTATTAGCTAGTCCTTCAAATTTTATTTTTTTACATTTAAATACAGAAAATATAAGCCTGTTGGTATTAATGAAATTGTTAGGTTTCTTGTGGTGGCAAACAGGCGAAAATTGTGAGAATCCTTACTGTAGGATATTCCAAGGAACTTGTGTGATATAAATGATGAGTTAGAAACTCGTGTTGAAGTTGTACGCTGAGCTTGTGCAGAACATTGTTTAGTGTTTTAAGTATGTGGGACGATACTTACAAACATTTGAGGAAACTGTGCTCAACCGTTTAAAGCCCGAAAATGTGAAAGCGCTCTTCTGTTCAATGCTGCCATTCAAAAAGAGCATCGCTTTTTGAACGTTCCCAGTCTTCGCCTGTTTGTTCTTCTGGTAAGAGCAGCATGTGGCTGAAGATTAGTGTGGAATGATCTTGACAGTTGAAAACAGAATTACTCCGAATCTCTTGCCAGTGCCACACAAATCACACATGGACTAGCCTGAAATCGAGCCCGGGTCTCCGAGGTTAGAGAGCGGCGATTAACAGCCTGAGACGTGACACGGCCTTTAAGGCCTAAAATTCTTGTAAGTTAACACTTATAGATAAGTTTCATGCCTTACGAGAAAAACATTCGTCTTCTTCATTGAATATGGTTTAGGGATATTCTGATGCTTACGAGAAAGACACTTTGGAAAAAAAATTACCGAGATGGTTTAACGTTACGGCAGGTGGTACATGCAGTAACCTCTGTGCTTTAAAGGGCTAATAATGGTCGTGTGCTGTAGGTCATTACGTCAACAGCCGACTAGACCAGTAGCCTACTGCCTGAGAAATTATCAGACAGCAAGACTTAATTTTCGAAAGGGCTTCCTCGTGTGTCCAAAATTTTAATTAATTCACTTTCATAGCAGCAACTGAACGTGATTTCTAGGAAACCTTACAGCTACATGGAGCAATTGACTTCAGGGTGTGGACAATCGCAAAGGCAAGTCCTCTGCACCCAACCGACGTCTGTAATTGCTGTGCCATTGAAAGGCTTCATACCTTACACTTCACAATATTTTATGCTCGCAAAATAATTCCCTCTTACGGTTTATCGCATTTTTCTCTGATATGCATGTTTCTGGCTAATAGTTGGCTAATTAATATGACGTTCTGATGATAAGCTGATGACCGTGTAACAACTATATCTGTATGAAGGAAATGCCAGTAAAAATCCCAATTCGAAGCAGAACTGTCACATCCTGCCTGAGAAAAATAACAAGACGTAACCTTGTACTGTAGTAATGGTTCGAAGTAACGACAGAGCTGGACATGACACCGCTCTTGGATTGGAATAGTAGGGAAAGCAGGAAAATTAGGATTATCAAATTGTTTAAATTCAATTTAAAAAAAAGGGACAAAAAGGAAAGCTTTTGACTTTTTGGTTAACTTGTTTAAGTGGAGTTCTGGAGCAGTCCTTCACTCAGGACACAATAGGCGAAAATATAGTTTATTATTGCCACTAGGTAAATCTGTATATTGTCGTAGACGAGAGACAGACAGACAAAACATTCGAAACACAGTGTGCTCGTGAAGGTATGGTAGGATGTTAGTCAATAATATAGGACTCGTGAGGTATAAAGCAAGAAAATGGCAACACTGGATTCCATCAGTCAATTTTTTTTTTTTTTTTAAAAGCAGATGTTCCCACCTAATGCTCCCTCAAGATCACAATGTCTCAGTTTGACTATCGTTGGCTTCATTGCACGGTGTTGGTAACGTTTATGGGCAAGGGAAAGGCATAATGTTTCTTGTGGTCATATGGCTCATGTGACATTCTTGTGTTTTTTTTAGTAAAATACAGCATTTTGTTCTTTTTCCCTAACTAAGTTTTCTTCAGTGGACGCCTTCAATCCTACCATTCTTCATGGAAACCCTGTGCAAAAGGACTCATTTAATTTGCCTTCTTGAAGAATAAACATGTAGCAACTCGTACAGTCACAATTACAAAAGATTGTTTGCTCTCAGTGTTTTATAATTTCTCATGCTTTCCATAAAAGAAATTTGATCACCCCTGATGTTCAGAGATGTAACAGTTCGAAACGCTGCCTAAGAAACCATCTAAACGACAAAAACAAGATTTATTTCTCGATTGGCCGGAAATTGGCGATTTTAATCGAGTTTGGGTTAAAAGGGCAAGTGTTATCTGTGCCTTCGCCCACACATCGCTCTCAAAAACAAATTGTTCCAGCCCCTAGGAAGGAATGTCTAGAGCTTCCTGACGTTCTATATACGTCACAATCAAGTATAAAAAGAGAATTTTTATCCCTATTCGAGCACTCGTGTTGACCGTTTGACTGACTTGCACATCTCGTCAGACAACACAACCTAGCCCGATCAAAAGAGGCTTCTGCTTGTGAGTTCTTCAGCTTAAACGTCGGAATGGAAAATAAGTAAGTTTACAACATAGAATTATGCATACTGATTGTAGAGACTTTTCAGTCTAACCTCATTTTCTTCTGATAGTACCGCTTGGTAATGAAATTGTCCTCATTTCATTTAGTAGCATTTCCAAAGCTGTTTCAAAAAGTCTGTACGCTTTTAGTTGTTTTTGACTGTGGTAGTTCTGTCAGTGCAATGACTGGGCTATATTTCTACAGGAGAGCAGGCTAGTTTCGTTGCTGCGAAGATTTTTTTTTTGCTCCCACTAAACCCACACACGTTCTGCGATCCCACCTCCGACCACTTATACGATAGACGCTGCGGATACAGCGACCAGTACGTGAATTTTATTATCATCTAATACGAAGTTGAGAATGCATGGGACTAACCTCCATTCCCTATATGCATTCGTAACGGGGCGACTAATTGTGCATAGGGTCAACTTTGCCCCTAACTACTACCGACAACTTTCGTAAACATTTGTCCTGTTTTAGACTTAATGATTTTTCTCATGTGGTGTACAACGTTCGTAGTTGATAGGTAATGGCTACGTAATCTACGGATCAGTCATCCAAACAGATAGAAGCAAGATGTCACCTAATCTAACCCAAAGTTTTTATCCTAAATTTCCAGACTGACACTAGGACCCACAAAAACTCCTATTCGATGGGTATCAGCAGGTCTTTCTCGGGGGTTAAGGGGACCGGTGCCTGAAACTGATTAATCGCCTCATCTAGTGCAGAGTTTAAAAATGGTTTCAACTGTAATTCTACTTCCACACACGCCGTCGTAGAATGCAAAGGGACAACTTCATTTCACGTTACGTTAACACAGTGTATGCAATACAAAAGCGTGCAAGGGAGGTCATGTCTTTCTGTCTGTCGGAAAGTTTCAAATATAGAACTTGATGGATTTCATTTACATTTTTATGCGTCTTTTAGACGAATGGAAAATATGCAATGCTGTAACATTTCGTATTCCTATAATCAGTAACAACAACATGCTGGACGCAGGTTGGACGCTATCGCAGCTTATGAAACCCAGTAACCATAACAACCATAGTAACAGAAGTAACCGGAGCAGCCACAGTTTGCATCATATTGCTGACGGCTTCATCAAAGCCATCCAAAGAGCTAGGCGCTTTCAGATAGTCAGGGTGCAAGGAATGCATGTGGAAATTGCCTACTATGTTGCAGATTGTGACTTTTCCATTTAGTGGACAAAATGTTCGTTGATCTGTTTCAGAATGAGCCGCATGGTGAAAACCCTGTTCGTAGTCGTTGTACTGGTTCTCGTGTTGTGTGACGCGCAAGTGAATTTCTCACCCAACTGGGGCAAAAGATCAGGACTGCAGGATGGGCCATGCAAGGCGTCTACAGAACCCTTGATGTACATCTACAAACTAATTCAGGTGACTGTGAAATATTTCAGAACTCGATAACAAATTATTCAAGCAATTATTTAATAAGCATAAGTTATTCCTTGTGTAGACAATATTTGCACTTCGTATCACACACTGACTAATGGGCCGGCGGAGGGGGCACGAGGCGAAAAATTCTCTGCGCCTTTTTCTGCCTTGAAAGTGGAAATTTAAGTCACCTTGAACTGTACATTGAATATTGTGACACCACGCTGCATATGTATTAAAGAATGCATTTTTTTTGTATATTTCAATCAACTTAACGCCAATTGTCTATACTTCAAAGCGCGTCCCACCCAAAATATTAACGCTGCTTACATAACATCCAAATTTTTCGACTTTCTTGCCTCAAACTCTTCAATGAGGCCACATCAGTCCATGTTAGGATGCTCCATCTTCCGCATTGATTAGCAGAGCCAGCCAATCCAGCCTGTCTTGATTCATAGTTGTCTTCGACTAATTTTCCATGATTGTCATTCTTGAAAGGCTTCGCTTTCCTGTCACCGTCCTGATCGGGACAGTTATCTTTACCTTAACAAGTATTTCTGTGTTCGGGAAGGAGCTTAACGTGCTGTGCCGATTTTTTCAAGAAATGATTTTTCGTAAAACCACAAATTCGGAGAGAATCCCACGTTGTTAATGTTGTGAGAATCTCCATCAGACAAGAATGTGTGGAGTTTAAAACACCGCGTTTTCAATTGTTTTTCTTTCATTTCTTTGTATTTATTGAAATCGCAAGAAACTGAAATTGTTAACATATTCGTCCACTTGTTTAAATTATGCACTAAGTGCGTTGAGAATTCAGTCCACAGAGACTAGCAAGTACAGAGTTTCAGAATGCTTCTGGGGTGAATGCTTCATTTTATTTAATTAATGTTTGGTATCACGAAAGTTTCTTCTAATCTTGTTTCAATTTCGATTTCAGAGGTTATTTCTAATGCTGCAATCTTGGCGGAGGTGAAGTAAATCCGGTTTCTTAGTATTTTGCGGGAAATGAGCAAGTCCTTTGATTTGTGTGAGAATCGTATGAAGTTGCCTTGCACTGGACTGGATTGTTTTGTTTACAGTGTTCCGGCAAGTACATAGCCAAACCACACAACTCTTGCTAAGAGAAATTAAAAATGTTGGCTTCTATGATTCAAAAGGGACTCGCTTTCGAGTCATCGGATTTGTTTGTGATTTTAAGCAAGACATTCCTTATGTCACTTGCTTTCACACTTTCTACTCAGCATTACTACCTCATGTCACACAGGGGAATTGGAGTTAAGTAGGGTGCGATGGCAAGAAATGTTTGGTTTGTTTTTCGGTGAAGGTGAGAATATCTTGTATATTCACTGGATTGTTCCGAAGAATGATATTACCTTTGAGCCACATTTTATAACATCTCTCAAAGCTAAATTTAATTTATGACAGCCACACGTAGTAACGAAGTCTCTGGAGTTAATGCGAAGAGTTGGCACGTATGCCCTTTACCTTGACTTTCATATTGACCCCATTATCATACCCTTGACCGCTGAAGTTGCAAAAGTGGTGGTCAGTTTCAAGTATGGCAGTCATTTTGTAGTTTGGTCTTACATTGGATTAAATTCAGATAAGTTCTCAGGCGCCATCCCTCCCTCAGTATTTACGTCAACATATTTTAGCACAAGGGACTGGTGACTCAGCTCAAATATACGGTCCAGAATAAATGTAAAATTTTTTCCCATTTTCGTTTTGCTTCTTTTTTCCTGGGCCGATATTATTGAGATTAATTAGTTTTGGTTACGATGAACAATGTAGTGGTTAGGGGTTTTCTCTTGAGCTGATGCATCATATATATCGTGACTTGCATATCAAATATGGCTAACACACTAACCCCAGAAAATTATCATCGCATTGTTCGTAGAATCTTGCATGTGTTCCACGAAGTGCTAGACATTGCTTTGTTAGCAACGTAAATAAAAGAGGCCTTTAATCACAAGTATAAATTATTTGACCTAGTTTAATGCTAAATTACAAGCTACGTGTTTCGACTTATAAAAGCTGTCATCAGGCACACATTTATAAAAATATTTAAGACAAAAATGCTTGTAGTACGAAGTTGTTAAGTGAAAGAAACAGAGATGCCAGTTGAACACTATATTAGATTTTAAATTTAAATAATGACATTTTCTTTTTTTGCCGAAACAGTGAATATTTTAATATATATTAAAAGTATAATAAAACATTCATAAATGTGTTTGAAAAATATAATGCTTCTTTAAAGCCGGCTTCAAAATTTTTTGTTAAGTATAATTCATACACTGCATCTCCTAACCAATCCTATATAATAAAGCATATGGATATCCAAATATTTCAACAGGCAGCCCATGACTTTTTAATCTAAAAAAAACTGGCAGGAATGATGTTTGCTTCCCCCTTTTTGTTTCCATTTTCCTGAAATGTATCCAGTCCGTCAATTGTCGTTATTCTTCCTCACTGGAAATATCCATCCAAAATACTGAATTTTCTAATAAGGGTTTCAGCGTTTTCAAAATGCTCTCTCTGTCCCTTGTTAACGTTTTTGTAACTGCTGAGCTACTGTCGCTATGCGTCTTTGATCCTTTGGTGCCATTACAAAATGACAATCATTCAAAATCTGTATAAATTGTAGCCGATTTTTAACGTTGTAAAAACAACATATGCGCTCTCGAGTTAGCCGTCCTTTGCACCGCAGTCGAAGTGTTTTGTGCCACTGACCGCACCAAATTCCGAATTCTTTGCTTGTACCGAACTGCATTTTGCCGCAGGTCACTCTGTAAGCGAAAAAGCAAAAGGGGCTGCTGGCCTAATACTTACTCCACTTACCATTTTTTCCTCCAGAAAGGCAGCTAGAGCACAAACAGAAAATTAATATCTACACTGCACACAGATATTCCGGTCACTCTCGCAATAAAATGTTATGTTCTGTGTGGAGGAATTTTCTCTCTTGATTTCTGTTATAGCTTTAATTTATGATCACATCTCGGGCCGTAAGCACGCCTTCATCACCACTTTGCTCATGGGTTTCCTTAGTGCTTCTATAAAAATGTAGGAATGCTACCTCAAATTGCTACACGATCGATTCCTTCCAGATTAATTCCAATTTATTTTTCACTAATAATCCTAACATTGATGCTACGTATTCTGGACATTGTTCTTGAGCAATAATAAATATAGAATATTATTATTATTATTATTATATATATAATGAAGATTATTGAGAAAAGTTAGCGTCATACGTTGTAAGAGTGGGATGTTATTGCGTGTTACGCTGTGTAGTTTGTTAAGGGAGGTGCAAACGTTTCGGAGGGATCGTCTGCTTCCTATTCAGGGTACAAGAGTTTCGGAGGCAACAGTTTCCTCCGAAAGGATAGTGCCTATCTACGAAATTGCATGGCGTCACACACCAGAATACAGCACCACTAGGACTTCAAATGCAACAGATTAAGATAATAACGAGTAAGAATTAAACATTCGAATGACATTGTGGCTTACACTGTTGTGTTGTTTCTTTTCAGAACGAAGCTCAGAAACTGGTGGACTGTGAGAAATTCGGGGCGAATTAATTCACGTTATTAAAGAATAATTTTATTTCCCTGCTTAATTCCAAAAGACAAATAATTTTACCTCCATGATGATTACCTGACTTGTGCAGCCCTGCATATTCATGCTTGTTTGTGCATGCTATTCTGTCTGTTTCCTGTTACATCTGTAATAAAACTTTATTTGGCATCTTTAAGAGACGCTTTTTTATTTGAATTCATTCTCAACATAAAATCCTGAAAAATAAAAGCAGTAAAACCCAGCTGCACGTCAGAACATTTGCCAATTATTACAGGTGTTTAGGCAGTAATTTAACCGTTTGAGGCACCGTTGTTTCTGGCTATATCACCACCTTAACGTCTCCTCACCACCACATGGTCATACACACATCTTTACGGGCTTCTGTTGTGTAATTTTATTGTGTGTTGAGAGCAGAACGATGAAGTAACAAATTCTGAAACATTAAAGAACTATCTGGAGGTGGATATACACAAAAAACCAACAGCCGAAGGCAATGCAACACATTTGACTTCCAATTATCCCACAGAACACAAATTATCGGATCTATTCCTGTTCATTAGAGCATATCAATTACCTGTAACACCTACAAGATAACATGCAATAGATACAATTATAGATATAGTTCACAGTAATTTTCCCCTGCATATATAATAACGCGTCTGATCACTAAGTTCAGACATCAAACCGCCGATTTGAATAATGCAGAACGTCAAACATCTAACACTTAGATTTTCTTTTATTTATTACAGACCCCTGGTTAGAAAATTTACCGCCTTTTTGAGAACACTAACGTCAAGAACATATTTCGCATCACAAACACAATATTTTATTTATTACGGAAAGAAAAACACTGAACATATTTATAGCACCGAATGCCAGACATGTAACAAGCTCTACATAGGACAGACATGTAAGAAACTCGAATAATATACTGCGAACACTGTAGATACATAAAGGCCATCAACGCACGTACTGAACCACCAACATGCATAAGGCGATGGACCTAATAATATCCGCATATGAAGGGTCACGATTGAAGTATATGGAAAATGTTTACATACAGCCGTCCCAACGTAAGGTAAATTAATTGACGAACAAAGTACTGGAGATTTTAATCTCTTGTATGAAGCTATGTATTACTTACAGTTGAAACACACATGCGCTAAACTTTCGTATTCACTGGCTTTATATTTAAAAAAAGCCATATTCGTTTTTAATATCTATTCTCACTCCAACTTTTCAAATTTCTACTTACTTGGAAAGAGGATGATTGGAAGCAGATCATTTTTAATAGAATTCTGTATGTTTTTGTTCTATATTTCATACATGATTGCCCAATTCGCATGAATACCGTAATGTTACTCTGGAAAGTAGATTTTAACCATAACTTGGAAGTGTTATACGTTGTTTACTAGACATGGACTTTTGTGTATTCCCTGATGGCTACGTTTATCAGCCGAAGTGTGTTGGAATAACTTTTACATAATGTCAATGCAGTTAGATGGAATAAATTCTTCTGTATATTGCCAGTTGCATGGAACATGTACCTAGGTACAATATTCAGCTTACTAAACAACAACTTTGAGAATGTTATCATGTGTTATGTAATTATCTCCCCCTAAAAGTATCCTTATTTTGACATAGTGGTGGAGCTTGCCTGGTCGGATAATCTGGATAGCCATACTGGGAGTAGCGCAACCACTGGTAGGGCCTCCCATGCCGGACAGGTCAAAGGTGATGACCCAGAAAAAAAAACGATACCCTGGTACTTCAGGTTGCGAGTTGGACGTTGGGCTGACAACCCACTCCGTAAAAATATGTAATGTATTTGTTGAGAAACTTCTAAAACCGGAAACCGGACCGAAACAACGTAGAGAAGCCAACATGAATTTACGAGTAGGAACGTGAAAGGTGCTGTCTGTGCATAGAAGCGGCGCACTCCAGAACCTGATCCAAGTAACACAAGATTATAAGATCGATTTACAACAGTACAGGAAGTAAGGTGGCTGGGAAGGAATATTATAGAAAAGAAGGTTTGCGTAATATACTATAGTTATGATGGTAGACATCTAATTTTTGGAACAGCCGTGTTTGTTAGAAAACACATCAGATCAAGAGTAATTGATTTTAAGCCTATCCATAAGAGATCGTGTACGATTAGAATTAGGGCAAATTTATAAATTGTAGCTGCATCTGTGCCCATGCACTAGCGGAGGAAAGGAGTGAAGGAGAGAAGGAACCAGTTTATGAGCGACTAGAGATGATGTGCCTCTCACACTATATAAAATTATATTAAATAATAAGAATGCTAAGGTGGGTAAGAAAATTTGAACTGGAACAGCTGCAGGTACCTGTGGTCTACGTGATGAAAGTAATGATAATGGAACACAACTAATAAATTATGCAGTCCATCAAATTATGTTTATAGGGGAACATTATTGGGAGGATATTATTAAGGTGGATCTTCAGGAAATGGGAATATAGACTGGATGGCGCTGGCTCAGGATAGGGCCATGTGGCTGGCACTTATGAATGCGGTAATGAACTTTCGTTTTCCATAAAATGGGGGGAATTTCTTGACTAGCTGCAAACCGGTTAGCTTCTCAAAAGGACTCTGCTCCATGGAGTAAGTAAAGGCGAACATTTTTCCACATAGAAACATACGTAAAGGAACATGACATGGGCCTGATAATAGAACTTTTAGATCATGTTATGATCGACGAGCGACATCGCTCATACTTAGGCACACTGGACGTCAAAAGTCTTAGAAGTGCTAACGCTGACTCGGATTAGTACATAGTAACAGCTCGACGGAGGTAACGTACAGCCCAAAGGAATAATGAAAGACACCTAAAGCCCCACTTAAATATAATAAAGAAAAGCTGAGAATAACTGAAGTTAAACAAGAATATTCTAATAAATTAGATAATCAAATTCAAGAGGCGGACGGAGAAAAATAATCTAAACTGGTCAGTGCTGCAACAAGTTGTTATAAATACAGCAGATGAAGTTACAGGTAAAAAGGAAGGAATGGTAAGAAATGGATGGTTCGATGAAGAATGTACTTAATCCACCAAAAATAAAAACTAGGCTTATAGCGAAATGATGCATAGAGATAAGACAAGAGGGGCAGAGGAACGATATAAATAAATAAGAAAAAGAGAGAGGAGAATCCATAGAAAGAAAAAGAAGGAATACTTTGAGGAAAAATGTGAAACAATTAGAAAACTACATAGATAGTAAAGGAATAGAAGGCTGTACCGATTGGTAAATGATTTTAGGAAAGAATTTAAGCGACTGCTTGAAGAGACAGTACTGGGATGATTTTGAATGAACCATCTGAGATCGTTGAATGATGAAGACAACATTTTTAGAACTTACTGAGAGATCCGAGTATTATAACTACGGAGAACACCCAAGAATCAGGGGAAGAAGTGGAAAAGAACATCGAGAGGACAGAAGAAGAATGGAAAGAAAATGAACCCCCCGAAATTAATGTTGTGAGGAAAGCCACAGAAAGGCTGTAAACTTACAGATCGCCGGCATCAGACAATTAATAGCAAGACTTTTTAAAATAAAACACGTAATAAGAGGGTTGACCCTTCATAAAATAGTTTATCAAATCTGGAAAGAAGAAATTATCCCTGAACGGTGGGAGGATGGATTTATTTGCCCTATTCATAAAAAAGGGAGATCAATTACTAGAACTAAATAATTATAGAAGAATTAGTCTATTGAATACGGGATATTAAATTTTCTCTAATATATTGTATGAACGCCTCCAACCCCACCTGGAAAATATTGTTGGTAAATATCAGTGTTGATTTAGAAAGGACAAATCTACTATCGATCGAATTCAGTCTATGAGACAGATCCTGGAGAAGAACTCAGAATATGGAATCAGCAGGTTACGTTTGTTCGTTGACTTAAAGGCAGCCTATGACACCATAAGAGGGAATAAAATACTAGATGCCTTGAAGGAATTTAAGATACCACAGAAATTAATAAGACTTGTTAAATTAATTCTCAAACATATGAGCTGTAGAGTTAAAATTCATAATAACTTATCAGAACAGTTTGAAACTTTAGTGACATTAAGACAAAGGGACGCACTATCGTGTATACACATTTTAATACAGCGCTGAAGAAGGTAATTAGGGATTCGGAAATAAAAACCAAAGGAACTATATATATAATAAAAGTACCCAGATACTTCCTTACACAGACGATATAGTAATAGTAGGGAGATCCACAGAAGCATTGAAGGAAACAGTGAAGAAAGTAATGAAAGCAACCTGAGTAATGGGACTTACAATCAGCATGCGAAAGACAAAATACATGGAAGTAAAAGAAAAGCAACTAATGCTGAAATGTAAAAAATTGATGACTAGGAATACGAGAGGGTAAAGGAATTTAAGTGTCTAGGGACAAGCCGACTAGAAGAGAATTGTATAATTACAGAAATTAAGCAGCGAATAACTATGACTAATAAAACTAGCTATGAGTCAAAGAAAAGAACTAAACTCACCAATTTTGAGAGATCAGACTAAACGTGTGTTGTATAAAACCCTTAAAAGACCGACTTGGAAGTGAATGTCGGCCCTCTCAAAGAAGGATGTAAATATGCTCCGAATCTTTGATAGAAGAATATTAAGAAAGATTTATGATCCTGTAACGATAATGGTATATGGAGAACAAGATGCAGTAGTGAGCTATATAACACTTACAATGAACCAGTCACAGTGGTCAGAATAGGAACATTAAGGTGGCTGGGATACCTCTGTAGAATGCAAGAACTGGACCTTGCAGAAAGCTCACTCTACTTAAGCTAGAAGTTGATCGACGTGTAGGAAAACCTCTGTTGAGGTGGCTTGAATCAGTTGAGGAAGATCTCAAGAACATTGACGTGAGGAATTGAAGATGTAAGTTGCAGACCGAGAACAGTGGAGGACAATTTTGGAAGGTTCACCACGGACTGTAATGCCAGAAGAAGAAGATAAGAATTGTAAATAATCTACGTTTACTAACATTGAAGTTTTTAAAATTTAAAATGATTAACTTAACCGTTGCAATAAAAAGATTCGGAAACTCCAGAGGAGACGCTGTTATTCATAATATTTAATATATATTTTATTGAAAAAATTATGGGAAAATCATTTAAGTTCACGCAGGTGTCTTAAACAGTTTGGTCTGCAACGTAAGGCTAACTTAAATAAACATTTTTCGGTATCTAGAAAAGTTGCATACCGTAGTTTCACAAGTGGCTTACAGCTCCGCGTTTTATTCTACTTTATTGTACAATTTCGAAACAACCTCGAATCCAGTCCTGCGAGGGTTAATACTATGATTCTGTGTGTAATCATATCGCTGGTATTGTAGAAATATTTAGGGAACTAATTCTATAGTGCAGTACGCAAAAATAATTTCAACTTGAATGGTGTATAATTTTGAATCCACCTCAAAACTGCCTAATGCCGTTCACTAACTCTTTATTATAGGGTATGGCATTCCGTTAGGGATGCATCAGGTGGCAAATAAATGAAATGATTTTGGGATTCCTTTGTAGCTCTGGAAGTCTGAAATTGACCTCTTTTCATTAGTGTCTGTTGTTGATTCATAATTGTGTTCTGATGAAACGTCTCTTTGATATTCAGTACCAACCGACGATTTGAGTGTACAAGCACGGTCACGGAGGGGGTACCTCGAATATTTTCTTACAACGTCAGTATTGAGGAATTCGTTTAAACTACATTGTATTCAGAACAAAAAAAAATCTTTTTTTTTAAAGATTTAAATTTTAGGCGCCTTTGCAATGCACTTGCGAAAAGCGACGGTCAGCTTTCTCATATCCACGTGTCCCTCCGGCTACCACTAGAAAGATTGTTGTGAAATTCTGATGTGATGACTTTGATTAAGATGTGTCTTCCATTTCGTTAAAATCGGATGAAACTAACGGACATTTTACGTGAAGACCTTCTTACACAGTCCAGTGGTCTTTTTAATTGGAACAGTGTACTCTGTGAGGTATAAGGTGAAGCCGAAGAAACAGCAGAAGATACAAAAATGTATTTTGAGACGGAAGATTCAGGTCTTCGGGGATGTGATGCTGTGTCTTTGCGAAAGTGGTTCCTCTGTGTTCCGAAAGAACGTACTGCCTCCAGGTTCAAGGGTCAAGTAGTCATTGACCCTTCAAGGTGGAAACAATATACTTCTTTTAAACGTCAGGAACCACTCTCAAAAGGACCTCAATCCTCAAAAACACAGCTGTGAGAATCTCAAATCTCGTAACTGAAGTGGGCTATATCCTTTGTGTTTTGTGAGGTGAAAAGCAAGACACAGTTCACGGTATAAGCATAACAATTATGCACGACCAAACCTAAATGTTTTAGAGCAGAGTTTTGCTAAAATTCTGAGAAGCTATAGTGACGATAGCGGGGCGAAAGTGCTGGAAGCGTTACGCCCTGCATACGTTTCCTATGTTGTTGCTGTTATGTGTGGTATATTTACTCCTTTTTAAGAATACATTTTGACTTATTTTATCAATATACCTTTTCGTCCCCCCCCC
>Ga0123355_10004881_pt1 | contig 19516 bp, 14 predicted proteins | sample TergutEmb28metaG_3_FD_89872 | JGI IMG/M metagenome (GOLD analysis project Ga0123355, IMG submission 89872) | Embiratermes neotenicus P1 segment gut microbial communities from Petit-Saut dam, French Guiana - Emb289 P1 | ecosystem: Host-associated > Arthropoda: Insects > Digestive system > Gut ...
CACGGAATATACTCTCCGTTTTCTTCTCTTCAAAATGCAGTTTGTTTCATAATTCTAACATATTTGGTTCCTGTTTTATTCACATTTTATATACAGGATGTGCTAAAATTTAAAAAATAATTCCGGTGCCAAAAGGTTAAATTAGCAATGACAAATAAATTAGCTGTCATCATAAATACTCTTAAAGTACCAAAAATTAAGAAACTTTTACTATATGAAATGAAATTTCTTGTACTACCAAATTACAGCCGCCTCCAGAACCCCTGACTAGGGGGCTACCGCCCCCAGACCCCCTTTCTCTCTGTCCTCTGTCCTCAACTGAATTTTTTGAACCCCCCCCGAACAAAATTCCTGAGTACGCCACTGACAATAGACGTGGGCCCAGTGTGCTGAAATATTAACTGGCCATTTGTCTAAACCACACAAATTGTCGCTGCCATCTGTTACTATAACTGGCATGCAAATACGTGAGAAGACGAGATGGTGTAATGAAACTGCATTCACACAAATTTCTTTAATATCCTCAACTGCTTGATGGACTCGAGGGCGGAATGACACATGAACGTTCTGCCACATGGTGTAGTGGCACGTAGCTTCGTAGTCGGAGGTTCGGAAACAAAATCTTAGTCCAGGAAATAGCTATTCTGACTGAAGCTTCTGGTAGTTTTCTTTAGTCCGTCACACACATACATATAAAGTCAATAGCGCCTTACTTCCAAATAATTCCCATTTCATATTTACTTCTCATCCTTCTATTCGATGCAATGCGCTCAGAAAATTAATAGTGTCATCAGGCAAATGATACATGTATAACTAAACATGCTGTAGGTGCGCCTGTCTTCCCTCAGAAATAAATGATTTAGAAACAACCGTCTTTGTAACAGAAATGAATAACTTCTGATCCGTATTATTCAGCACCAGTTTCTACTAAATCTGCATAACATCAGTTGATATTAGCTCAAACAGACAACGAATTTCCTATCTTTCTTTCACACACTTTTGCATTCGCACAATCCTAATTACAGACATAATCTTATGCTACTTTCCACATCCTCCCACACACAGTATTCAAAACTGAGAGAAGTACTGAAAGTGTTAGGAACACTTTTTGTGAAAAGTAACTAAACTTCGATTAAAGTAAGATCACAATACTCTATAAGACGAACACAAAACTTAGGAAATAAAAATGTAGAAGTATAGAGCTAAAACTGTAAATAATTTATTTTTACCCGTCAATTTATTATCACACTGTACAGTCAGAGAACAAGTCAACAAAAGTAGCATACAGCCTTTATTTTAATACATGTATCGTCCAACTGTTATTGTTCCGCACTATGACCAACAAATGCACAATTGTCTCAAAAATTATGCGAGTGTGATAATTTGTGAGATAATTATATATTTGTTGGTCATAGTACAAAATAATATTGAGCCACTTACAAAGAAGTAGGTAAGCATTCTTTGCACAATGAACGTAAAGAATAAACAGATCATTTATGTGCATATACCTACATATTGGTTATTGTTTGCTTACAGATGATGAAGCAGAGTCTGTCTTTCTTCATGTTCCTTCTCGAAATGAAAAACCGAAAAGCAAAAGATTACAAAATATAACGTCACTTGAGTGAAATTATTTCATACATTTTTCACTGTAATTTTGCACAGCTGCGTTCATGACAGATCTACTTCTCCTTCTTGGGTCTGTTCACTTAAAGCTTGGTTGTCCCTCAGAACTACCATAAAGACAGAAGTGTCCGAGGGCAGTCACAAATATCAAACATTCTTTAGCTCCTCGCCAGTGTCACCTTTATAGGATTTACAAACCGTCACATAGCAACGTCACACAAACATTTTACCCAAGAACATAATCTATTCGATACAAATTTGATGGTTTAATTAAACCACAACTAATATTCCTATACCATATCTGCTTTAATCTTTATATTCCTTAACGTTTTGAGCAATACGCAAGTTAACAGGCCCTTAATGGACATACATAACAACAAGTTATATGACAATTTCAATATGATTGTTAGATTCTACCTCGGTAAATGCTTAGATACAACGAGAAAAGAAGCATGCACTAATGAAGCGAATTACAGTTTACTGACACAAATGTTCATAATTACTTTATGATCTTTGAACTATTAGATCAAGCTCGGAATCAACAGATAATTTTGTTTCTCTGAAGTTTATTCCCCAAGTGTGTCAATCTTGTGCATAAATCAATTATTCCATGCTGCGGGGATTTCGTAATTAATTCCGGAAAAATATTTACAATCATGTCAACTGCTACTTAATTTAATATTCTTCCAATATATCTTGTCCATCCGTCACATCTCAGCTTGCTTTTACCTCACCCTATATCACCACAACAACATATCCGTGTGATAATCAAGTGATTACATTTCCTTATATTTTGTATTCGTATAATGTTGTTGGAAGCTCACGTCTCTGTCTTCTTCATTTTACACAACTAATTACACTAATGGCGTGACCTACGAAATTGTCAGGTGGGATAACAACAGCATCTATTAATTTAGGGTTATAAAATTTAGTGTCATTCATTTTTTAAAACTTTCTGCTGTATCTGGTGTACTAATTTTCTGTATAATGTAAATCAAAACAATGACGATGGCATGAAATTTACATTTTGCCTTTTGACTTTGTAAGTTAATAGGCCATTGAAATTCCACATAAATAATGAGAAATACGGTGATGTTCGGTAAATATTTAGTCTTCATTTGGCAAATTTAAAATCAATAGAATCGCACCAATGGAAGCTATGTACAGAAACTAACAGCTGAACATTATAATAGTAACCTGCAGCTCTCATAAGCCACGATACGACTGAAATATCTAAAAGTAACTAGGCGTTTACAGTTCTTGACAATTTTGTCTGTTACTTAACTGACGCCTTGTGAACTGGGCTAAACACGTTTTGCATACCACACAAAGAGTAATTAAATGCTTCTCTCCTGATGCCTACATCTTTCAGGCAGCGACAGCAGCAAAGGAAATGACACTTAGAAATTCCATTTCGCTTGATTTTGTAATAAGAAGAGGGGAAATTCTGACCATCCGTGTGAAAATACTGTTCCCCCTAAACAAAATTTAGTCATACCAAACCCTAGTTTAAACTTAGAGCACAGACGTAACTTCCTTATTTGTCTTCTTACCGACTGATTGATTGATAGGCTCACTGGTTGGTTGATTGATTGATTGATTGATCGGCTCACTGGTTGTTTGATTGATTTATTGATTGATTGATGATTGATTAGCGATTGGATTCGAAACCTTACGGTCCCGATGCACCTAGGCCTTAACTGACGGGCCCTTTGTGTCCCATCTCGATTTATGGAAGCCCTTTTGCTTTATTGAGTTCCAGATGGCCCCCAGACTTATACTCTTAAAGTCCTCTGGCTCCAAGAAAGAGCCCAGATATGCAAGTCTGAGTGAAGCCAAAACATCACACTCACAAAGAATGTGGGCAGATGTTTCATCCTCTGCTCCACATTTCCTACACAGTCTGACGGCCCCATCAGGTGAAGATGTCTCCTCAGGGTATTATGTCCAGTGAGAAGGCCAGTAAAAGCCCTGGATTGTGTCCTGTTAAAGGACAGAAACCTAGCCTTGGCACCCAGACAAGGTCCCGAAATTAACTCTCGAGCCTGTCTTTGGGTATCACAAAGACTTCGCCTTCTTACCGACTACGATACGAACAGCATAACTATGCACCCAGTTTTAAATGTCACATTCCTTCCTTTTCGTACCCAAACATTTATATCAGCCTCACACTTAACACCGAAAGTTTCCGTCGCCCCTCTGCTTATTACCCCCGAAGGTCCACATCTAAGGCCCATCTCCCATCTATAGCCTAAGAACAGGCCATGGAGTGATGCTAATGAACTCGCATAAATGTTTCCTCCTCTTCCTCTTCCTCCTCCAAATACTACTACTACCACCACCATCACTTCTACCACGACAACTACTACTGCTACTACTACTACTACTACTACTACATGGTGTTTTTTCCTGCTTAACCGATAAGCGCCCACCCGCCGCTCCGCTAGTGTTATGTCATAATGCGAGTCTCGGGAGGTTTAACAGTCGGTGAAGGAAGTGAGAAGAGGTTTTACTGTGATAATAACCTTGAGAAAGTCCAACAGAGACTCGCCATTGCTACAGCAGATGCTGAAGATGTTGTTTTCCTGACCGAATGCACTCAGTAAAACTGGGTAAGAAATTGTTTACTCTCTGGAGTTCTTCTCCGGAATTTGCTGAAATCTCGCTGCGGATGTCGTTTGTGAGTTCTTGCAGGGTGTGCGGATTTGTTTTATACGCTTTATGTTTCACACTTCCGCACAAATATAAGTCACAAGGTGTTAAATCAGTGAAATATAGGAGGCAATGACTGCACCAAATTAAGCGGTCATCTATGCTGTCTGGCGGTGTTAAGCGATCGTCTAAGCTGTCTAGCAGTGTTTTGAAAAGGAACTGTAACTTTAGCAGTCGGCAACAGACTTTCCTTCACTATGAATCATCACGTATGTTGCTGGTAACACAACTCGCAGTCATTCAGTGATGTAACGCCACGCGTCAAGTCATGTACACTGTCGAACAGCGCAAGTGTTTAGTGCAGCTTCATTTTATGGGCGACGTTTGGTCGCACTCCTGATTTAGCATGCTGTGCCTTTTATTTGTGGCAAAGTATAAATCATAAAAGGTACAAAATAAATTCGCACACTACGGAAGAACTAAGAAACAAGATACTGCGACATTTCAACAGCGAGTGAACAGCGCCTTGCACAGTTGTGCTGCCTGCATTCGGTCGGGACAGCACTATGTTCAGCATCTGCCGTAACACTGGTGAATTTCTGTTAGCCTTTCTGAAGGTTATTTCATAGCAAAACTTTCTCGCTTCCTTCACCGACTGTTATTCACGAGACTCGGCGTATGACGTAATACTAGCTGAGCGTCGGCCCGGCGCTTATCGGCCGAGCACGAAAAAACCACCTTCTGCCCACTTGCAGCTCCTCCTCCTACTACTACTACTACCACCACCACGACAACTACACTACTACTACTACTACTACCGCTGCTGCTACTACTACTACTACTACTACTCTACTGCTGCTACAACTGCTACCACTACTACTACTACTACTACTACTACTACTACTACTACTGCTGCTACTTCTACTCCTACTACTACTACTACTACTACTCCTTCTACTACTACTACTACTACTACTACTTCTACTACTACTACTACTACTACTACTACTGCTACTTCTACTACTGCTACTACTACTACCACCACCACTACTATTACTACTACTACTACCACCACCACTACTACTACTGCTACCACCACCACTACTACTACTACTACTACTACACCAGCACCAGAACCAGCAACAACATCAAGACCTGCAATGCATTTTGCCATTAACGAAACACAATTTTGGCGCCGGCACAGCGAACTAAGGCACGTAGTCTTAATTAGATATATCCGTGTTCTATTGAGAAATTTAATTAATTAATAATCACTAACAAACACAAGTATACACTTATTATGAAACGAGGAACTTTCGTTACACAATAAATATGAAGTTGTGTTCGGCGGTGATTTGTTAACTAATTAATTAAGTACGAGACATAAATTGAACTTATAATACTGCCATATGATTCCGTTCTACAAGCAAATTGTGGTGTCGCTGAAGAGCCCAGTTCTTATTCCTGCTTAACTCTACATCCATTTCTCCATGCTATTTAATTTGCTTACCAATAGTATGCGATTTATATTTATGTGACCAACTGTGTCCTCGTGACAGGAGACAAGATCTCCGAAGGTTTGCGGTTAGCAGGCACACATTTACTTAATAATAAAATTGCTGTCAACACAAATATTAAACCTGACTTTCGTATGCTATTCGCAAATCAGTTATGCCAAGTTTCCGTAAATGCATCTGACTTGAGGCCAATAAAAGAAGAGTTTCCAACTGGATAATCTAACTTTCACTTTCTTGAGATTTACATTTGTATCTAACAAAATATTTTATTTAAGGTTTCTGTGGCATTGTGGTAATTTTACATTACCACATTATACTTTCCTAAACTTTTTAGAGTTTGTTGTCCATCCTAAAATATCTTAGCTCACTGCGACTTGCAAGCACCAACGACTTTGAAATTCAATCTCTAGACAAATATTTCCCAAACAATTTCTTGTAGAGAGACCGTTGGTTTTTGTGAAAGTCTGAAGGATCTCGAACACAAAAATTTTACACATTAACATTTAAAAGTGATGGCACGTGCTAACATCGATTTAAACTTAAGATCATACTGAAGCGATGTGTAATGGAGATGTATTAGGTAGTTGCAAATACAGTATATCGCAACCGAACTGGCATGCAAAGGATAGTTTTAACAAATGTTTTAGGTTCTCCTTTTTAAGCATTATACTGAAGACGGTTTCTTACATAAAGTTTACTAAATTCAATGCGAATTCAACGTATGACATAATTGCGTGCATTGCCTTTCTTCTCCTAACAACATAGTTATTCACGTAGTTTAGAAATTAAAATTTCTCATTAGAAGGAGCCACCCGTTGATATCCCAGAAAACTACCGTGGATAGGATGGCATCCGCTGTTATAAGCAATAAGCAAACCTACATTATTCTACTCCTTCGTTCGTTTAACGAAGCTTTCAGTCTCCAAATCTCTTAAATAATTACAAAGTTTGCAGTACAAAACAGCCATGGCCCGATATCAGGTACTGTTGCAGCATTTGCATCGCACTATTGAGGATAACATCACATATCTCAATAGATACAGTCGGTCTCCAGGTCTAAGTTTGAAATTGGTACTACCCATAGCTCATGTAATTGGAATGCGAGTCGCTTGACAGTGAAGTTCAGTCATATCAATGCCCTGATACGTGTTCCGTAATTATGAGTAACAGTTCTGCCTTGTCAATGATATTATCGTGCATTCCCGGGCGTGTATCTTCGAAGGAAGTTATGTTCTGTTCACAAGTGTCTTAACTGGCCGGCAGATTCATACGAGTATGCGCTCCAGTCTGCCACTGCATACGACGGACTTTGGGCGAAATAGATTCACTACACTTAAAATCTGGATACTGTGGATAACGTGAGAACATTACGGCAATAGTTGTTTACATTAGCATGATACGCTATAATAAAAAGTTACTTGTCTACCTGTCACTTTCGCTTTGGCCATCCGCCGTGTTTTAATAAGAAATTTACACTGCTACCTGTCAAAATATCCCACGAAAAGAATCCTCATCGTCTGTTGGAATAACCTACACCTGGAATTCTCAGCACCTCTCACATACACCACAACTAGAATTCGAAAACACATAGCATCCTTATCAAGCGCCCGAATATCCCATACCTAAAATTCCAAGCACCTACAAATCTCACCTGTAACCCTCAGCACTTGTCAGAATATTCAACAGCTAGAATCGTCGCGACCTGCGAGAATGTCCCACGACTACAATTCTAATAGCCTGTCGTAATATCTGACAGAATTCTTAAAATATGTCAGAATACCCCAAACCTATATTCCTCAGTACCTGTAGAACACACAGCACCTAGAATTCTCAGCACCTCTCAGGATACCCCATTATCGGAATCCACAGAAAATGTCGGGTTAACCCACAAATCAATCTTCGCACTTGCCTCATCCCAGACCTGACAACCTCGCCGTCTATCTGAAGTTACTTTCCTTTTGCTAACTGCGAGTCTGTTTACAAGAGAGTGGTTCATTTAGTATTGGTGTACTGAGAAGAGTCACATGACGCATAATTTGGCTGGTTCGCAGTCAAACAGACGGTAAGACGGCAAAATCCTCACATGACTTCCGAAAAACACACCATATCACACCAACAACTTACAGCAGCCCTAACAATCACGTCTCCTGTAGATATGGGGAATACGAGACATCAGATCCAGGAAAACCGTGAAGAAGTTTAAAGGGAGAAAGTCGTAAACCAAATCCAAGAAGGGCAAATGATGGTCCCCAAGGAGAAGACACATCACAAGGCAAAATTGGAAAACATGATAAGAATCAGCCAAAGCCTCAACTAGATACTTGTGTCAACTTGTATAAAGTCGTTTCTAATGGGGAAGGCTTCTAGTTTCACAAATGTAGTTAACAAAAATACCTTAAACAACGACTTCTTTATTAGAACAGCATAGGTTTATTCTGACGCCTTGAATAAACCAGAAGTAACAAAGCGTAACTAGGTAGCAACAAAAGTACCATCTTCCACTCCGTATTAATTATTAATCATATATTTTTCAAACTGTAACAGCATTAATATGATACAAACAAATCAACCTTGTCATTACGTCGTACACTCTCATGTATGATAATGTTGCACACGTGGTGGAAACAGAACGGCGGAACAAAACGTGTGCTCAGCCTAAATCTGACAATTTAATTGCTTGCACGTGACAATGCACTAGAACACTTTCAAATCTAATGTAGTTTTCTATATAATAAAAGCACAGTGTTACAGTTTTAAACCCCATACAAAAGTATGTTTGTGTGTATGTATTAGTGTTTAGGACCGAACAAATAAAAAATGTTATGATAACACTGTACAATACACATAGCTCCACAAATATCGTAACCCGGTGGCTAAGATGTTACTTAACGGAAAACGACTGCGAATAAATTTCTAAGCTCGAACTAAACATATGGGAGAATTAATTCCCTTCAAGTAGCCTAACTGGTTGGGTTAAGTACCATGACATATATTTCATTATGCATGTATTTATTTATTTTATTTACGTATATTTACTTAAAGACTCTTCAATGCCTCAGATAATATGGCATACAATTAAAGGATGACTACTAAATTTGATTTGCAGGGTGCATAAGGTATGCATCGTGGTATCCCAGCGTCTGCTCAGACTAACAAAAGCCACGAAAAACCAATGCCGGATTAGCTGACCCACGGACCGTTACTTTCACCCAGAATCTCCAGTACGAAGCAAGAAATTCGGTCATTCGGTGTTTCTGGAGTTCTGTGTATACGTCCGGAAAATGCCCTAATTCATACTGTACAAGCAAGGCCGTCCTTACGCGGAGAAAACGTTTGGCCGTCCTATGCATCGACATTAAAATTTGACATATATACGTCGTGAAAAATGTAATCTTATGCATTAGGGAAGTGAAAATGTTAAATGAAGTGAAAGTAAAGGGGAACAGAAATAAATCATGAGTGGAAATATACCGGTGAGTTCTATTGTACGTACGTATTCTAACTTCATGACAGGCCCAATTCCATAACACAGATAAGAACACTCTTTAATTAATATGCAGCTTACCGCCACTAACAGTCAAAACAGATATCAGCTGCGCTTTTGTCTTCACGTGCACAAAAAGCGTGCCTTGCAGAATGCTTCCGCCTACATCCCACACACCGTACGTACAGACCTGGGTTCAGCACACCTAACAAACATGGCAGACATTCAGTAATCCTTAACTTGTAACGTTCATGTAATTTTAAAAAGACACAGCTGCCACATAGTACCACAGCACACAAAATTTTCGGAACTTTCCTTGACACTCTGCACCATATCAACCCCTGCTAAATAGCCACTATTTCCTTTGAAAGAAGAAAACGCATTGAAACCAACAACACACAACACGCACGAGCTGAACTGTCCAGAACGCAGTTCCATGAGACTAGTAGCAACATCTGTTGGGCAGTGTAAGAATTACGGTGAGCGGAGCAATATTCTCGATTGGGTACTGTAAGGGAATCAACTGAGTGTAATGATTACTTGTTGACTAAAAGCGCATTCAGTAATTTATATTCACCCTTCCAGTCAAAACACAAAATGAAGTCTTGATTCCGTTATGTTTGGTAGAAATCAGACCAGACATATTTTAATGCATTGTTCCATTGTACTATGGCATGTAATACCAGCTTATAATTGGGAAATTATAAGGAAATTTTATTTCTTTCAGTTTGCAAAATTACAGTCGCTATTGTTGACTGTTTTTTCATTATTCGTTTAATTAATTCCCTCATTTATTCATTAATTCAAAACTCAGGTTTACTTAAAATTAGAGTGTGCCTGAGTGTCAATCAACGCAGAATATATGCGTGTAATATGCTATTTCGTTCAGTCTTGAGACATATCTGTAAGTACCTTTAATCTTTGTGTCACAGACAGAAGAATTGCATTAGTCATGCACTGACCGATTTGACGCCGACGGAAAGGTACGTATCGGATAGAAGGATGGGTGCAACACACACCGGCATGGACGTGGTGTAACTGGGCGAAATAACGGCACATAGTTTGTATCAAACCAATTAAGCCTTTACTAACCACGTGTAATATATAACTACCAGTTAGAAACATTGCAAAAAAAGTTCTAAGGGAATCTGTGTGCAGTATCAACCCGCTCTTCTACACGTTCTCTAAAATTACAAATATTTTTCTATGCAGCATACCCAGCAAATTTTGAAGGGAATTTGGCACATATGTGGTGACTATAAATAATCTTGTTGATGTTTTATTAATTTCAGATTACAAACAGTAAAGTCTGATGTCAATCCCAGTGACCGCACGGTTTAAGACGTGGGTCTGTGGTCGCTCTCTTGCTGGGATTGCGGGTTCGAATCCGGTCAGGGAATGGATATCTGCCTCTTGTGAATGTTGTGTGTTAACAGGTGGAGGTCTCTGCACCTGGCTGATCATTCGTCCAGAGGAATCCTACCGAGACTGTTGTGTCCGATTTTAATCGTTAAGTCTCGATAATGAGAAGACCCCGACCTACTAGGGGCTGTTGTGACATAGGGGGGAGGGTGAAACTCTGAAAGGGCGACACATTCTGGGTTTGATGTTTTCTGGGGCGAAATGAGTGGAACTGTCTGTAATCATTTGTATTCTGATAGACAACAGAAAAGTTGTTATGGAATGCGTAGTTCACTTTTTTGGATTTGTGAGAGATAAACTGTTTTAATGCAAAATAGAGATGCTTATGTGATGAAGGGAAGACACTTTAAAATTTACGGGCCAGTAATTCTCATATTGAATTATCTCGAAGATCCGTAATAATTTTATGTTGCAAATAACAACACATGTTTCACTTTCCTCTGTTATCATACACAACGTTGGGTCCGATAAATGCTTAGCTAGTTATACTTCAGATACGCGCATAAATACGTGTAGGCCTTTGTGTAAACCGTCTATCAATAGCCTGTATTCCCATAGAAACCAATATTGAAGTGGATCGAGAAATGTTTGGTAAAATCTCCCCGAAACTTGTTTAATGAAAATCTTTTCGTTTCTCGAAACGTTACGAGCGGACAGACGGATAGAAATCGCCAACCTAATAGCTCATTTTTGTAACTTCTCGTTACGAAAGCACCAAAATAAACACCGATATAACTTAAGACGATAAATAATAGATCTGACATGTTTTCTAGACCAAAGAATTGAGTTTGGCAAAAATTAACAATTTCCTGCAACTTCAGCTTCTTAACACCACAAATGAATCAAAAAATCGATAAGAAAACTGGCCTCTTGTTTCATGACGTCTTGGGAAAGTTAAGCACACCAGTGCAATGTAATTAACTTTTCTGGAGTCCCAATCCCAACTGACACGCACAGAAGTGACTTTTCACCAGAAACAATCTTCATGGCCTATCAATATTGTACACCTAATTGGATCGATCATTTCCTTCTGCATATAAAATGTGTCGGCTTAAGAAATCCTCACCTGTTCCTGTGTTCGTCTATCTGAAAGGCAGTACCGAGTATCAAATGAACCTGCACACTACAAGAACTGGAAGATACAAGAAGACGAAGATAACTCTGAATTCATTAGCAACCATTCATATTATGGAAGGTCAAGAACGGAGAAAGGCCCCGTCAGAACATCGCTTTCGAAAAGTTCTGGTTATTTTACGGCTGGCAGGAATTCCACTCAACATGCACCCAGTGCCACGACTTTACACTGTATATAGTGAAATGATTGTCACGTGCTTTTATATTACATATTTCGCCTGTCTGATTGATCTCGTTTTTAATGACGGTAGTTTGGTTGGTGCAATGAAGACAATACGGTTATTAATTGGAATGCAGTTCGGCGTGTGGGTCCATTTGTTTTTCAGGTAACATAATTTTAATTCATTCATTCTGTTGTCTTACGACATGTTCAGAGACTCTTCCAAACTTCAGGACGTTACTTTATCAGTCATTTGGATTAAAAGATATCGTATCAACATATTACCTATTATCAATCATTACGTCGCTAAAAGCATTTTAATGTACGCACATTGCTGTAAAAGAAAATTGAAAAAATGTATGTGTTTTATCATACTTCAAACATTAAAATAACATTATGTGTCAGACAACAACACAAAACGCAGATATCCTGTAAGTATTAACCTTCTGTACAATATGTATTCGATAAGACCACAAAACGGCGGCAGAAATTCAAGTCTTACCCTGTCGTATGTGTGTCCACAGAAAATTGTCTATCAGAAAATACTATAGTCAAAGAGACATCAATTTTCATTGATGTTGCCGAAATAGTTACGGTACTTTACGTTGTTAGGAGGTCACCAGATCTCAAGCCCACTGAGTGGCCTATTTCTTGTGTGGGGACATGAGTGGCATGTGCTACAGAGAAGAGAACTATTATAGCGAATTTAGGAATCGACTGAGAAATTAGGGAGAAAGGTGAGATTATAGGAAAGGCAACAAATTCACTTTCAGACAGGCGGAACTGTGCATACAGAAGGTTAGAAGTTACTCCGAACAGTAATAAGTGTGACATAACTGGAAACTGGCGTGCTCTGATTTTGTCTACTAGAAATTAATTTTTCCCATTTGGTAATACTTACTTACAATTGCATAGCTAACTTTATTTATTTAATTCTTTATTTTTGTTAACAATCAGAAAGAATACAGTCTACAAGCTTATGTGATGATTATAGAAAGTGCGCTACGATACCATGTATTACTGTGACGTGGTAAGGTATTCATCCGGCGATGTCACTTCAGTTGCCTTGTAAGTCGAAAGGCCAACATCTTTTAGGTCTCCTAGTGTTTACAGGTTATAGTAGTGGCTCTAATAGTGGATTGGGGTGGGCTTACAGGTTGTTGTGATGTTTATTGATTCTTTCAAGGATGACGTCGTTTACGTAAGATTGAAGTCTGAATGTAGAATATGATTTGTTACATACCGGGGTGCATTTGCTGTGGCTCTGAGAATTTTGGATTGGGGTCTCTGCATGATGGCTATGACATAACTAACTTGGTAACAGAAAAAAAAAGATGTCTTTGTTTTGTGCTATCATCTGACATTTAATTTTCTGATGGCTTATACACAGTAGATAAGACGTCATTTGTCTTTGGGGGGGGGGGGGGGAGACATATGTTGTACAGTTTGTTACGAATTAATTTATATCTTTCTTTCCTCGTGTTACTGTATCTTACACACGAAGTTTTGTGTATGGTAGTACAAAGGGCGTGTATTTTACAATATGCCTTTACGGTCATGTACGTACATCAAATGCTCATAACAGTAACGGTTGATAATCGGGCGTAGATTGGCACAGCATTTTTACGCAAAATAACTCCTAAATAACATTGCTTTATGCGGACACAAACTGTACAAATAGCCTTCTACATACGAGTACTCACTAACTGCCTTTCAGTAAATTTGCACCTCAAATCGCAACAGGAGTACTGACAGTTCCATTTGGCCACCCGACATGGGAACCCGCCACTAAAATCGGCCCACAACTACAAAAGGTCATTACAGTGCCAGGCTTGGCCCTACCCTTTCAACACTGAAGTGCATTGTACCCAAGGCGTAGGTGTTCACCTCTACCACTACACAGTTTCAAAACTCGTAAAACCACAAAGTTGATACAATATTCTTGCAACACCAAGGATTTATAATATATTAGGACACAACAGCGAGTGCTACACGTCACTGTACAGTTGCTACTATCACAGTGGTTATGTACGTAGTGACGTAATTTCCTGCAGTGCTGGCAGAGTGCGCTGATGGAGCTCCGCACCTGGCAGTATTAGCACAGTGCAGACGGTGAGCAAAACACCACATGCATATTGTGTGCAGCTGTTATTAGTTCCGAGTTCTGAGTGCATTAGACTAATTTGTGGTACGTGATTTACTGCACTGTGGCTTTTCGAACGCTCTGTGTGTGCATAATTGTTACCAGGGAACTGTCAGTTATTAAAGTCAACGTTTATCGGCCAAACGGAAAGACAGAGTCACGTTACATGTAAAGAACGATGCTGTCCCGCTCAGGTGCAGACAAGGACATTTAAAACGAATATAAAGCCATTCATTAGAGTCTACTTTGGGACTCTAAGGCCGGACGTCATAAGTTTTAACTTAACATACATTTTACACACACCACCACCACCAAGACGTAATATTACAAAATATTAAATAGAACAACAATGAACTGGGCTTGTATTATGGCAGTGAATTATTATTTATGTCGGTTTCAGGTTTCATAAAGGTGACGTTGAACGTATGTTTAGACTGACGGATTCCTTCGCATGGGAAGAACTGCCGACCAGAGATCCGGATACCGGATATGTAACAAACGCTGGTTATATTCCTGTCACTCAGAAAATGGCGAAGCGTGTTTCGATCCTGCTACTTTCGTTCCACCTGATCCAGAGTGCAGTACACATTGTGACGAGCCATGACACGGTGTTCCCTGCATGGTTCCCTTTCGATGCATCACTGAGCCCAGTATATGAAATTGTAATTTTCGTGCAGGTAACAAAAGTTGTACTCGAAACTGTAAAATATTATTTCGTGATAATCTACGGACACAAGGATGTGCATTTGTGCTTCAGAACGATTCTCTGATAGGTACCAGTGCACAACAGTCGTTAAAATAGGCGTTAGACTAGTGTTTTGCGGAAGCCTAATGAACATACTGGAGGGTCGAAAAGTCTAATGGAATTAAAACTTCCATGACGAAAAGTATTGTAGCAATGGTTATACATATAAGCCTGCGTACCACACAAGAGGTATCCACTACTTAACATCTCCAAATGCATATAGTATTTTCTGTATTCCTAGGCCCTGAATTTAATGCCAAAGGCTCCTGTAAGCACGTATATATTCGTGCTTACAGGAGCCTTTGGGCAGGTACAAAATATTTAATACTTTTATTTATGTACAAAGTGTTGAGTGTCTTTATATACTCACAAGGAACAAATTCAGTGCTTAGGAATAGAGAGTGTGTGTGTGTGTGTGTATATATATATAATAGAAACTATACAAAAATACTAGAAACTGTACAAAAAATACTAGAAAATATACACTACTGCCTCGTTGTTTTTTTACCTTTTGTACATGTTTTGTTGTATTTTAAGTTGTCTTTTGTGAATTGTTGTTTAGTTGTCTTTTGTGTATTGTTGTAGATGTCTTGTGTGTGTTGTTATAATCTAATGTGCACTGGTTGTGCTACATTTGTATTGCTGGTTTTACTTTAGATGCCGGACTGCTGGCTAGAAGTCAGTATTCGGAAGGTCCTGAGACCGGCCCCCTCGGCACAGGTTTTTCTTGGTTTCCCTGTGTCTATAAGGAAATGCTAAGATGGTTCCCAAAATTTCCAAGTTGTCACTACATGCTTCTCATGTAGCCCCCCTGACTTAAATTTATTAGTAACCAGCTTCATATTTTGTATACATGTAAAATAACCACTGCCACCGGGTGATAACTCAATTGCAGTTATTAAATATTATTATTATTATTATTATTATATAATTTTACTTTTATACCTTTGTACTCTAAGTTGGTTTAGTTTGAAGACGGTTTAGTATAAGTCGAAACATGCAGCTATTATTGTAAACAAAGAGTAATTTATTTACCAGTAAAACTGTGTCGATCGAGTGAACAATGATTTTCGAAGATGGTCTGCTACCTAGAAATAGCACGTCCAATATATAGTCCGTTTAAATTTTGTGCCTCACTTCATCGAAAAAATGTTGACAAGGAAATTAGTTTGTTCTGTTTTAATACAGATGCTAAGCGAAATTATTCTTGCAGCCCACTCATTACCGTAGCACATATATATTCCTTTCAATAATTTTCATTTATTATCCTTCTCCCTTGTGTACGACAAATTACATCCTAGGAAATTAAAGTTCTCGCCTAATTCTTTCACTGTGTGTCAGAATTTTATTTTCTAGAAATAACATCTCGCCAAAGGCAGCGCTCTCCTAGGGCCACACTACAACGTACATAAAAACGTTCACACGCTGTTTGTTTTCGGATAAATTTTAGCGCAAAAAGTTCAAAATTAGAGCTTTTCATTTTGTGGGCGTTCTGAATTACGATGCAAGTCATAATTCCTGTATTGCCATTCAGTACATTTAGGACATTCCAAAATTTACATGTATTTTTATATCTTATTTATGTATTATATTAATCACTTTTCGTTTCTCGAAGGCTATAGGATCGTTTTTCATCTTCTTAACATTTGGTGGCTTCCTGGGCCTGTATGGTACGTTGGTGTGCGTCGCCTGCAGTCAGCTGGAGAAGCTCAAACTGACCCTGTTGGATATCAGACAGACAGATGTCATATCAGAGCAGCACTGTGAGGCCGAGCCTGACAAATTAGTGGATTACGTTCACACCTCCGAGGAACTGTTCCTTCACATGCAGAAGCAATTGAATGACTGTATACGTCACCACCAAGAAGTAAAACGGTAAGGTATTAAACTAAATTGCTAATGAATATTGCATTCAGATTTTACTATATCCTCACAAAGCTGATGCTGAAGACTCAAGTCTTCTGGTTGTATTAAGCCACTGGTAAACAGTTATTGACGCTTCGAAGGATGGAAGTGACTTCTTAGTGCGACACAGAGTCCAAGAACCTAAATATGCAGGCAGTACGATCCTTCGAAACGTCGATAAGTGTGTAATAGTTGACATGGTGTAATGTCTCAGAAGACTTTAAACTTCGGACGTTACATTGTTAACTGGCTTACGATTTAAAATACGATGTTATGTTTCAATATGCAGATACATGCATGCTCTCGAAGACTACTGGAACTTGGTTTTGTGCGCCTACTTTCTTCATATGCTATCAGCGATGTGTTTCGTCGCCTTCTCTGCCGTTACGGTAAAGCATTCACTTAACGTGCATGCAGTGCATACTACTTCCTTTCGCAATTTCTCATTTCTTTAAGCAACCAAAGTGTATCAAATTATGCACTCAAACTTTCCAAAAAGGTTGACATAAAATCTCTTCATTGGTCTAATTAGGCGTGTATTTTATTGTCATTTACATTACCTAAAATAACAAAGCAATTATTCTTCAAAATATCTAATATGTTCAGGCCTATATATAGAGTCTCTCCGATCTTACCTCATGTTACGTGTTCACCCGTTTGCCGAAACTGTAATACTCTCAACCTATCAAAACAGGTTGCATTTCAAATTGTATTAACTGTTTCTTGCGCAGAGCTGGGGAGATCACGTGGATGTAGCGCAGGCCATTGTTATGTACTTAGCAATGTTGGGCTGTCTGTCGTTATTCTGCTGGCTTGGAAACGAGCTATCTGAACAGGTAAAGAATAACCTCTTCCTTTTCACTTAAACCCTTAAGCTTATATTCAACCTACCTGACAAAATTATAGAATATTTTTGACTGCTCCAATTCTGTGCAATTTTTAACAGGCGGAAAGTGTAAGGCGCGCAGCTTGGGAGTGTGACTGGGTAGGAACTCCAGTCCCATTTCAGCGCTGTGTAGTCTTCGTCATCGCCTCAGCCAATAAAGAATTTAGACTCACAGCTGGGAAATTTGTTCCTGTTGCCAACGTGACCATGATGAACGTAAGTTTAATGCCAATTAAAGTAACTGATTTTTGGTAATCTATAATGAAATACATAGATTTGGAGCCTGCATAACTTGGCACTGAAGTAGTCACACACTTAGATTTTCAGGTTTATGCTTTTCATTGATTGAATTCCTATTTTTATAATATATAATCCATCAAGAGTAATGTCTTAAGTTCCACTGTCACTACGACGTAAACCATGGAAACGTTTAATAGATTTTCTCAGAATAATATAAAGATCCTTTCGAACTGCTCTTGCGCTGTAGTGGGTCTTGGATACGTGCGTGCTAAAATGTAGGCAGTAGTAAGAAGGAGGGAAATGTTAGTTCATTTTAAGTTATCATATTACAATCAACGCTCTCATTTCAACAATTCTGACAGCTGTGATATTTTATGTTCTAAAGAAAGCTACTGAAGTTTGAACGCATATTTCAACCAGCAGGTACTTTTCACCCCGAGTTAAGATACTCAACACATACAGTAGCAACTGGTAGCAGTAGTCCATAAGGATTGAACACAGCAGTCATTCTCCTAGAAATAACACACATTATTTCCACATAATAACAAACTCGAATTTTTTCAACGAATTTTCGAAAAATATTCAGATCTCAAATTTAATTAAAATGCATGCAGTAGGAGCCGAATTCTTTCATGCGGACGGACTGACAGATAGACAAAAGAGACGAAGCTAATAGTCGATTTTCGCAATTTTGCAGCGCGCCTAAAGAAGTTAAGAACTTCAAAATTTGCTAAACTTTTAGGGTAAATATAAGTATGGCGTGCAAAATTAAAACAAACTCGATCAACAAGAACGGGGTCAGATAAAGGAGTTTATACTCCACAGCTGCAATACTAACTGTGGCAATCAGGTTGTGACTGATAGATGATGTTGTAAGTGGAGAAACTAGCCACAAGCCAACTGGATGGCGGGTCGCCATAATAAAATTATTCATTTTGCAATCTGGTTGTACTAAATGCATTATCTGCTCGATGCTCGACTGTTTCCTCGGCCTCAACACGTAACTCATAGGCGACCTGCATGTTTGTCTCTCATATCATCGGCATACTATTTGTATAGTGAATGGTCAAATGCATTGCTCTTTTTCCTACCAACAAAACATATTCCTGTTTATATATCTGTGAAACTATATGTGCACTACGGGTATATATAATTCGCAAGCCGGCGTTATATACGGAACAGAGTAAAAGTCACTTATGAATTTTTAATGTGTGAGTCGTGTAGCGAGTAAGCATGAACAAAAATTTGAATTTTAGTAGGCAAAGTAGACTGCTTCGACTAAAATGTATGTAAGGTTAACTCTGAAAGGGATCTGTACGATATACGGTGTCAGTGTGTGTGGATTCATCTGGTTGAACGATATATGGTGTCCATGTGGGTGGATTCTACTGGTTGAACGATAAATGGTGTCAGTGTGTGTGGATTCAACTGGTTGAAAGATATATGGTGTCAGTGTGTCTGGATTCAACTGGTTGAAAGATATATGGTGTCAGTGTGTGTGTGGATTCAACTGGTTGAAAGATATATGGTGTCAGTGTGTGTGGATTCAACTGGTTGAAAGATATATGGTGTCAGTGTGTGTGGATTCAACTGGTTGAAAGA